>Ga0099364_10005097_pt1 | contig 19625 bp, 15 predicted proteins | sample TergutTh196P3_FD_73070 | JGI IMG/M metagenome (GOLD analysis project Ga0099364, IMG submission 73070) | Microcerotermes parvus P3 segment gut microbial communities from Pointe-Noire, Republic of the Congo - Th196 P3 | ecosystem: Host-associated > Arthropoda: Insects > Digestive system > Gut ... | reverse complement strand
GCCGGCTAGTTGCACTTGGCGAGAATTAGCAGCATTTGTTGACAACAAACACGAGCAGGCGATATGCGGCATGTGTCCGAAAGGTTGGATCAATGCATCTCCGGCAGAAAAGGCAGGATTGTTAGACTGACAAGCATTCTTTTTCAAATCCTGTTTTCCCGCAATGTTCCGTCTGCGAAGTCTATCATGATAACCGGCAAGCCGTGCGGAAGCCCGCTGTGCGGGGGAGGCGAAAAACATGGGAAATAGCATGTGTTTTCCGAAATAGTGGTTAAATTCCCGTGTTTTTGGCAGGTCGGCAGACCTGTCGCCGGACTGGCGGGCAACGGACTATAGGCAGGTCGGGTAGGTTACGATGACGTGGTTATGATGCAAGTCTAACTCTCTTTTTTGGCATATCTTTTGTCATATCTTTTTTTGGCATATCATGGTACAATACCTGGCTGACTGTTGCACACTGTTAGAATTAGTTTTTTCGGAAAACATGTCAGGAGAAAATCTTGATCTTGTCAGCGAACCGGATGAGTCGGCAACTGACACACCCCAACTTGACGACGTAAACCAACTACGCCTTGAACTCGAAGCATCGAAAAGCCGGACGCTCCGGGCGCTGGCCGATTTTGAAAATTATCGGGCTAGAGTCAACCGCCAGGTTGCCGAAGACCGGATGTATGCCCATATCGATTTGATGCGTGATCTTTTGCCGGTTTGGGATAATATAGGCCGTGCATTGGATGCCGTTGAGGCAACGCAAAACTTGGAATCTCTCGTTGAAGGCGTCCAACTGGTTCATTCGCAATTTTTGGACATCCTCAAAAAATATCACTGCGAACGAATTGAATCTAAATTCCAACAGTTCGACCCGCACGCACACGAATCCGTCGCACTGATTCCCAATGCCGAATACCCCGTCAATACGGTTATCGAAGAGGTTCAAGTCGGGTTCCGTCTGTTTGACCGGGTCGTTCGGCCTAGTCAAGTCGTTTTAGCAGCCAGCGAGAACAATCCTTAACCAAAAAGGGCCATTATCCAAAAAGAGTACTTATCCAAAAAGAGTACTTATCCAAAAAGAGCGGAGGCATCACACGGAAAGGGAGGCGGGCTATTACCCATAAGACAAGACCGACGCAGGCCAGACACATCACATGACGAGCCGTTATTTTATAGACCGAACTGTTTCCCGGTGGGAAGAGGGCGAAGCAGTATTATGCGGAGATGAAGCCCATCATTTTACAAAAGTCATGCGGGGTAAAGCCGGGGATTCCCTCGTTCTGTTCGATGGGACAGGAAAATTCGCACACGGCATTGCCGAATTGATCAACAAAGACGGCATCCAAATTCGCATTACGGATACCTTTTCCGACGATATAGAATCGCCGATTCGTTTAACCATCGCTTCGGCATTGCCGAAAGGCGACCGGCAGCGTTTTTTTATCGAAAAACTGGCGGAACTCGGTGTGGCACGATATGTTCCTGTCCAGATGACACGCAGTGTTGCAAGGGCAAACGACTCAACTCTTGGACGCTTTCGCCGGTATGTCATCGAATCTTCCAAACAATGCGGCCGCAATGTTTTAATGGAAGTATCCGCCGAAGTCCCGATGAACCATTTGAATGATTGGATTGAAAAAACAATCGACTCCCATTCGGCCAACTCCCCTACGGCTTGCGAAAAGTATCTATTGCATCCCGTTGCGTTGGGTTCTGTGGGTCAAACAACGCCGCAGCAGGTTTTAATGCCCCAGGTGACGCCGCCGTCTGATGCCGATGGTGTTTCAGTCCGCACGATCATCATTCTGGCGGGGCCTGAAGGCAGTTTTACGGAACAAGAAATTGCGTTAGCCCTTCAAGCCGGTTTTTGTCCCCTGGATTTGGGCAAGCGAATCCTAAGAACTGAGACGGCATGCATCGCCGCATCGGCAGTCTTTCTGTGTTTTTAGGACGCGTTGCCCGGCAACCCGCAGTATTTAGCGAAAGAACGCCCCGCAGGTTGGGGCGGCTAACGGGAGCGGGCAAGGCGGGTAACATCACGAATGTTTCCCTACTATGCGAAGGACAATCGTTTGTCTATAAAAACATGGGAAACGCTCTAACAAGGCAATTGCCCCGTCTGTTAAAAAATAGGGCATGTGCCGAAGAAAACGGAGGATGTGAACGTTGTTCTTGCAAAACAAAAAAAAGATACGGTTTTTTTTTGCTTTTCCCCTTGTTTGTGATATAGTCTTGCACCTTCCTCCGTATTCTAATACCTTTGCCGTATTATCCCTACGCAGAAATGTTTCGTTCCGTATTGATTCTCTTTTTGTTTTGCTCAATGTACAGTCTATTGCAGGGACAAACGTCTGTTATGGAGAATGTAAACGATTGCATCTGGGGAGGAAAAAATCAAGAAACATCCTATTCGCCAGCCTATCTGCCAGGAACGGGGAATGTGACGTTAGTTCAGTATCAACATCCGGCAATGAATTTGGGGGCTCCGCAACCCGGCATATCGCCGACACATCCAATCCAGCCCATTCCGCATAGTCCGCCTGCCAGTGTTCCGCAAACGCAGATACCGATGATCACGATTCCCGTCGGCCCGGTCGGTTCCGTCGGCAGGCCGGCAACTTCGCCCATACCGCATAACGGCTTACAACACCAAACAACAGCGGAAATTGCCTTCATCTTGCCGTCTGCACAGCCTGCCAATGCAATGGTTTGCATTGACGGCCAAAAAATGATACCGGCAACGGAAGCGAAACTCGTTCCATCGCATACCCCTGGTGCTGTTCCCGTTATGTTGCAAACGGTTTTGGTGCAAAGACCGAAAGTTGATTATCACTGGACCTACGGGCCGATTGTCAATACGACGGAAACGTTAGTCCAAGTCGTAGATCCGCGTTCAGGCCGAGTCGTTAAGTCCTATTGTCATGAGGATACACATCGCAGTACGCTTCCTTGGTTACACCGCCGTGAGGTTACCTCGTATGAGACTGTTGAGGCAAAAGTTGCTGTCCCGTTGTCGTCCCATCAGTTAGGTGATACATTACTCGCACCGGCTCACTCTTCGGCGGTCAATACGCTCATTCACGGCGGATTGCCGTAATGTGCCGAAGGATGGCAAGCCGGTGACATGGGAGAAGGGAGGATCGCTCCCGCTCTCCAGCTCTGCGTCAAAATATACGCTGGAATACTTGGCCTTTTTTTGCTAGAATGGACTCTCATTTTGCTCCTTTGTGTAGGCAGACTGGACGCGTCCATGATGAAAAACGCTTTTTTTAGCCGGTACGGATTCCGTATTCTTCTCGTTATATTTTTCCTGCTCCCGCTTATCGGGCAAGGAACAAACTGGACGATAAAGAGCAACTCCAACAACGTTGCCGACTGGTTGCCTGACCATTTCGAAGAAACACAACAATATCAATGGTTTCTCGAAAATTTTCCCTTTGAACGGTTCGTTATCATCAGTTGGGACGGTTGCGTCGTCGAAAACTGGCGGGGAACCGTCGACGATAATCCGACCCTCGAAATGTTCGCTCAGCGGCTTGTCCCCGGCCAGACGATTGATAATATCGGACAATGGGCAGATATATTCATTCCAGTTGATCTGGAGTTTCCCGACAGTCAGTCATTGACAACCCCAGCCGAAACGACAACACCGGCACATGATGGTGAACAAACCGAAGTGTTTGCAGGCGAACCCCTGCCGGAATACTTAAAGTATTTCAAAACCGCTCTGACGGGGCCAAGGTTATTCCGTATGCTTCGGGAACTCTATTCAGGCGAAAATATCAGCGGCATCCGGCTCGGCGATGACGAAATACACAAAAAATTGCAAGGACTTCTCGTCGGCCCCGACGGAAAAAGCACAGCCATGCTCGTTACGCTGACCCAGGAAGCCCCGCAAGGAAAAGACCTTGCCCTGGTCCTCGAGGCGATTCGGGAAGTCGGAAGAGATTGCGGCGTCCATCCGCACGTCCAAACCGATGACCGATTTATTTTGGTCAAACTTTCCGCAACAGTTCTCGAAACTATCCGGGAAATGATCTATGGCCGGACGCCCGGCATGGACGGCGTAATTCTCGGAGGCCCGCCCGTCGATAACGTGGCGATTACCAAAGAGGGCGAACAAACACTCCAACGGCTTGCCGGACTCTGTGCTATTATCGGGGTGACCCTCGCTTGGCTCTGTTTTCGCGATTTCCGGCTAACGATGTTCGTTTTCTTCCTGGCCCTAATCAGTGCCGGCGTCGCTCTGGCGAGCGTTTCGTTCACCGGCGGTAAATGCGACGCCATCTTGCTAAGTATGCCTGCATTAGTCTACGTGCTGGCGATGTCGGGGGCGATACACATGATCAATTACTATCACGATGCCGTTCGGGAACAAGGGCTTGATATGGCACCGGAACGGGCTGTTCGGTATGCTTGGTATCCGTGTTTTTGTGCGAACATCACTACGTCGTTCGGCCTGATTTCGCTCTGTATGAGCGGGCTTATCCCGATTGCAAAATTCGGATTCTATTCGGCACTCGGCATTATGCTTCAACTCATCTTGCTGTTTTACTATCTGCCGACGCTGTTGTATTTTTATCCTTCGCACAAAGTCGCCGCCCAGCGGACGTTGAACATCAACAAAGATTCTACGATGCAAATCATCTGGCGGGTTTGGAGCAGGTTTATTATTCGCAATGCTGCCCTCGTTACGGTAATCTGCTCGATAGTGATGTTTGCCTTCGGACTCGGACTTGCGCAACTGCAAACGTCGGTTAAAATGATGCGGTTTTTTTCCAGGGATTCGGAAATCATACACCATTATGCCTGGCTGGAACAAAAACTCGGCCCGCTCGTTCCTATGGAAATTGTTGTCCGCTTTGACAATGAACCTCTTTTTGACGGCGATGCTGATATGAGCAGATTTCACACGTTAGACAGGTTACGTCTCGTCGGACGGATAAGCGAAGCACTACGGACTGACCTTGCCGACTACGTTGGCGGGGTGATGTCTGCCGAAACGTTGACCCCGCGCCCGTTACCGGCAAGGGCTGTTAAGTCCACATCGTATATCGTGCGTGAACGCGCATTCAACAAAAGTCTCGACAATGCCCGGCTTGGCCTTCGGGATTACATTGCTGTTGAGGGAAATATCTCTTTTCAACATGGCCGGGAACGCAATAGTCAAGAACGCAGACATCAACTCGCCCAACTAGACATATCCGAAGAGCAAGCCGGGAGGCTTGTTGCCGCCGGTGTGAACGATACAAAAACGTTGATCAGTCTGCCGGTCGATATGGAATTTGCGACTATTCCCAATGCTGAATTCAGAGAATTACGCAATAAAGCCATGCAATGGGAACGCCTTTTTGCGACCGATCTTTGGCGAATCAGTTTGCGTGTCTGGTCATTGAAAAAAGACATCGACTACGCCCTGTTTCTCGATAATGTCCGCGATGTGGTTGAACCAATCATTGCAGAAACCAATGCGTCGCTGTCGATCGGGCCGATTGATGGGCAGCCGCCGATCAGTGCCGTCTATACCGGCATGGTACCCGTTGTCTATAAAACGCAACATGCTCTCTATAGGGGACTACTTTCCAGTTTTATCGCCTCTTTTTTCCTCATCGGCATCGCGATCAGTGTCATCCTGAAAAGCCCTGTCGCCGGTTTTCTGGCGATGGTACCGAACTTGTTCCCTATTTTCGTCGTCTTCGGATTTATGGGGCATTACGGCGTCTTGATCGACATCGGCACCATGATGACGGCCAGCGTCGCACTGGGGATTGCAACGGATGATACGATACACTTTTTAACCTGGTTTCGCCACGGAATTGAACAGGGGAAAACAAGACCCGAAGCAACCCAATACGCCTATTCACGATGTGCTTCCGCGATGACGCAAACGACGTTGATCGCCGGTTTCGGCCTGGCCGCATTCGCCCTGAGTACCTTTACACCAACACAGATGTTTGGTATTATGATGCTGGCGATATTGTTAACGGCAACGTTCGGCAATTTAGTTTTCCTTGCCGCGATATTGAATACGCCGATTGGCCGATTCTTTGAGCCGGTCGGCAAGAAAAAAGCGTTTACAGACAGTCCCTCGTAGAGTCATCGTAAGAATGGCTGGACGGCGTTGAAACGGCTGTTGTTTGCGTTTGGGATCAAAGGAACCGACACCCTATCAACACCCTTATGGAAAAGCAAGACATACAAACCGACGAGTATCAGTTAATCGAATCGGCCATTGATCAGCCGCAGGAAAACACAACGCCCTTTGCGGTCAACGTTTCCGAAAGGGTTAAACGTTTACCGCCTTATCTTTTTGCGGAGTTAAATAAACTCAAATACGAAAAACGCCGGGCAGGGGCCGATGTCATTGATCTCGGGATGGGAAGCCCCAGCGACCCGCCGCACCCAAGCATTACTGACAAACTTGTCGAAGTTGTTAAAAATCCCAAGTTGCACGCATACAGTCACGCTAGGGGAATTCCCCAATTACGAAAAGAAGTCGCCGCTCGATATGAAAAATACTACGGCGTTAAACTAGATCCCGAAACCGAAACGATTGTCTGTATCGGCTCCAAAGAAGGGCTTTCGCATCTATGTTTGGCTTTGCTCGGTGCCGGCGATACGGCCATCGTACCGGCCCCCCATTTTCCGGCACATCTCCACGCCGTGATGCTCGCTTCGGCCAATTCCCTGGTACTGGATGTTACAAAACCCGAAAAATTCCTCTCGAACATTGCCATAACCTGCCAAACGATCTACCCCAAACCCAAGGTCGTCATCGCCAACTATCCGCATAACCCGACGGCAACGGTCATTGAACCAGAATTTTGGGTGGACCTCGTCAAACTGGCGAAAAAATTCGGCTTTATGGTGATCAGCGATATGGCGTACGGCGATGTTTGTTTTGATGGGTACACCGCTCCGAGTTTTCTGTCCGCACCGGGTGCGATGGATGTCGGCATCGAAACAACGACGATGAGCAAGGGCTATAATATGGCCGGCTGGCGAGTTGGATATTGCAGTGGGAATGCCGAAATCGTTCGGGCATTGGCAACCATCAAGACGTATTATGATTATGGGGTGTTTACCGCATTGCAGATTTCGGCCATCACGGCAATTCGGCATACCGGCGACGCTGTTAAGTCGCAGGCGAAGATTTATCAAAAACGCCGGGATGTTCTTTGTAGCGGTTTAGAACGGCTTGGCTGGGAAGTTGTCAAGCCGAAGGCTTCGATGTTTGTCTGGCAAAAAATGCCGGCCGAATGGCAGGACAAAATGAGTTCGTTTGATTTTGCAATGAAACTTTTACGGGAGGGCGATGTTGTCGTCAGTCCCGGCTCGGCTTTCGGCGAAGCCGGCGAAGGGTATATGCGGATGGCATTAGTCGAAAAAGAGGATCGCCTCCGTCAAGCCGTCCGCCAAATCAAACGCGCCTTGCGGCAAAACTAATTTGAGGTTTCACCCGGTAGGAACAAACGGGGGTTGGCATCTGCTTTCCCTTTCACTCCTTTACAAAATGTTCTATCATGGAAGGCATGTTCACGGTGTCACGCGTTTTTACTTTTTGCTATGCCCATCGGCTTCGGCAGCACCCCGGAAAATGTGCGAATCTGCACGGACATAACGGAACGGTCAAAATTGAGTTACAGTGCGGGCATCTAAACCAACAAGGGATGGTTGCCGACTTCGGCGATATAAAACAAATGATCGGAACATGGATCGATGAAAACCTGGACCACCGCACGATTTTAGAACACAGTGACCCTTTGGCCGATGTTCTTGACAAACTAGGAGAACCGATCTTGCGATTGCCAGACGAACCTACCGCGGAAAATCTGGCGAAATTGATTTTCAAATATGCTAAAAGCCTAAACCTGCCCGTCCATGCCGTGTCGGTTTCGGAAACCGAAAAATGCACCGCAATGTACTGCAACAACAATTAGCACCTTAACAATTAGTACCATAACGACGCAACAAAAACTATCACAAACCGGCAAACCTTTTATGACTCTATCCTTTCTTTCTCTGTCCGATCATCTCTGCGACCCAAAAACAGCCCGATACCGTATCATCCCTATCCCTTACGAAGGCACCGTCTGTTTCCTCGGCGGTACCGCACTCGGCCCCGATGCCATGTTGGACGTCTCGAATCAGATGGAACATTTTGACGAAGAATTACAATGCGACATCACTCAAACAGGTATTGCGACATATCCGCCGATCCTTCCTGAAGACACACCGGAGAAAACGAGTGTTAAAATCTATCAAACAGTTACGCAGGAATCTTATTTTCAACCCGGCAAGGTTCCAATTTTTTTAGGCGGCGAGCATAGTATCACACCGCCGCTCGTTCGGGCTGCTGCGGAGAGTTATCCCGGCGTCAGCGTATTGCAATTTGATGCGCATGCCGACCTTAGGGAATCATATACCGGCGGACGGTTTTCTCATGCGTCTGCGATGCGCCGTGTTTTGGAGACGACTCCCCATCTTGTGCAAGTTGGTATCCGCAGTTTCAGTGCCGAAGAGAGTCGGGAATGTCCGGCGCAGATTGCCCGGCTGATCACGCCGACTATGTTAAGGCAACATAGCGAAGACTGCATCACGCAAATACTGCGAAATTTAACAGAACACGTTTATATCACGGTGGACATTGACGCATTCGATCCGGCATACGCTCCAGGGACCGGCACGCCGGAACCAGGCGGTTTGGATTGGTTTCAGGTTACACAAATCTTACGCCGGGTTTGCGAAGTGAAAACGATCGTCGGAGCGGATATTGTCGAAGTTGCACCGCTCGGCAACAATAACGTGATTACAGAGTTTCTCGCCGTTCGGTTGGCCGGAAAAATAATTGCCTATACAGGAACGAGGAGAGTATAATCAATCAGGTTAAACGGGACAGACCGATTGCCGCAAATACACCGCAAACATACCGCAAACATACCGCAAACATACCGTAGATATACTGTAGATATACCATGGAAAGCAAACTTATAAATTATCTCCGTTCGCAGCCTGGCACGGAATTGATCGGCGATGATGCTGCCGTGATTGACGGCAAAATTATTACGGTTGACATGCTTACCGAGGGTGTTGATTTTATTTTGGCCGATGCCGACCCGACTTTGATAGGCCGAAAAGCCCTTGCTGTCAATTTAAGCGATATTGCGGCGATGGGCGGTATTCCCCGTTGGATTTTTATGGCCGTCGCTCTGCCCAAAGAGGTCATCCCGGCGAATAACACCGAGTCTTCGGGCGGCGCATTACACCTTGCCCAACAACTTTTTACGGGGATGCAGCCTCTTATCGACAAACATCATTTGGTATTAGCCGGCGGCGATACGAATACTTGGGACGGCGGATTGGTCCTTTCCATTACGCTGATCGGCAACGCCTCGGAACACGGAGTCATTCGACGCAACGGCGGCAAGCCCGGCGACCGACTGCTTGTTACAGGAAAACTCGGCGGGAGCATCTTACGGCACCAGTTTTTATTTGAACCGCGAATCAAAGAATCTCTCTATTTGAATGAACATTACTCGATTCATTCGGCAATCGATATTAGCGACGGTTTATCGCTGGATTTGTCCCGCCTTGCAACGGAAAGCCGGGTCGGTGCAACACTGTACGAAGCGTCAATTCCCATTGCGGAAGATGCGTTCAAACTTGCGGAACAGTCAGGACGGTTGCCGATTGAACATGCTCTTTCGGACGGCGAAGATTTTGAATTACTCTTTTCGGTTTCCGCCGACACGTCAGCCCGTCTGCTCGCATCGCAACCGCTTCAAACATTCGGCGTCACCCTGTATGCCGTTGGCGAACTAACGGAAGAACCCGGCTTGCGGATGCTATCCCCCGACGGCAATCTTTGTCCGATGACGCCGAAAGGGTTTGAGCATTAGAGCATGTATCAAAATGGGTATGATACGTTTCCAAGTTAAAACTGCCGTGATATGGAAAAATTGTAACCAACGCTGAAGGGGTTGCCGCTTCCTGACATCGGCAAAGTGAAGGAATTCGTACACGTCAAATTTCCAAACACCATCGCTAAACCGGCTGATGCTGTCAATACTGATTCTTGCGGGTCAAAACGGCTGACGGACACGCTCATCGGCGTCGCCGTCGGCGTCGTAGCCGGCGCAAACACTTCATAAGCAGGCGATCCCCGAATTACTTTGACGTAATGGACTTCTCCTAGCAGACCAATTCGGCACGGACGGCTGCTGTAATCCGACCGGTAGATCCAACGGCCTAATTGTACACCCATTCGCAAAAATTCCTGCCCCTTCACTTCGACGGAATTACCGGCATATGATAATTCGTGTTTTTTAACAGGCGTATCCGTTTGGAGGACGAACTGTCCAAATGTTGCTGCATTCGGGTGCCATTGAATTCCGATAAACGAAGCCAAGTAGTATATTTTATTGTCCAACCGGGCGTTTTGTAAAGGTTCCCAATTTTTAGCGGTCGGCAACGAAAGCCCGCCGCCGCTCGCTATCGTCCAGCGGTCATTTTGATAAATGACCCGTTTCAAAAAACCCGACACGTTGCCGACTTCTAATGCCGTAGTAGAATCGTTGGGGTTCGACGCATATTGATAAACCACCGGCATTCGCAATTCGATAGATGCGTTATGCAAGAGTGTTTTTTCCAATCCGAAACTGAATTGGTCTATTCCCCTCTCTTCTCCATTGAGAGCGACCGCATTATTCCAATGCCGATAGTCCGACCATGCTCTGTTTTGGACTCGGGCATCGAAATGTTCCGTGATATTTAGTCTCGTCAAGAGCATTGAGGGCATCGCAAATCCCGATGTTGCAGCAGTCTCTGCTACGGAATAGCCCGATAGCCAGGGCGTAGTGCCGATCATGTACGTGCCGTAAGGGACAGCCTGACATTGTCGGCTACGGCCAGTACTGCATGTTTCATCGCCATAAATGTCGTTGAACTGCGTCATCCAGTATTCGTCATCCCACGATTTATCCGAACATTGTGCGTTTTTTGGTGATTGTTTTTTTTGATGATTTCCGCATAGAATACATGTAAGACACAGGCACGTAGACTTGGCTTCCCGATGTCCGGCGTAGCCGGTCTGTTGAATGCCGCGTCGTACTTTTTGCCGGTTTTCTTGATTATTGTTTTGGTCGTTCGGGAGCCATGGCATGCGTTCTTCGATAACGTTTCTGACGGGGGAGGCGGGCATAGAAATGTCTAATTCTTTTGGAGTGTCTCCCGGCGGTGCTTGCCGGAGCGTGGACATTTGTTCGATCAATTCCGATGTATCCAAAAAGGCTGCCGCTAAAACAATGTCGCCTTCCCGAGGCAATTCCAGCAACAGTTCCGCTGTTTCAACGTCGGAAGGAAGCGGAGACGTTGATATAGGCTGAACGTCCGGTGCTGTGTGCACTGGGAATTCGGAAGGGGCTGTCGCATCCCCCAAATAGGCAGCCTGCAATATCGTCGGAAATTCCGTAATACTCGGAATCATCATAGTATGGCTGACGGCAGCGTTACTGCGGACAACGTCGCTGAAGACGGCTTTGCTGACGGTGCTCTCGCCGACGGCTGCGATGCAGACGGCGTGCCCGTTGCTCTTGTTCTCGAAAAGCCATTGCAAATCTTCATCACTGGGCGTCCGGTAAGCCTGAACGACTTGCTGCGCCGGAGCCGACGTGCGTTTTTTAGCGTCGTATTCGCCAAACACTACCGTTGTCTGGCCGAACGATGGTCCAGTGCAAAGCAGGATCGTGCATAATGATGCGGAAACAATCAGACGATAAGTCATAGTTTTTTCTCCAACTATAAAACATCGAGCATGCGGGGAAGGTAATCGCAGGCTTCATCATTAGCAATCGGCGATAATATAGGGAAACTATAACGATTCTTCCGAGTTTTCCGTTTTTTCCGGTTACGTCAAATAACGGGTGCCGAATTTTGCTGCAAATCTTGCCGGGGCATCTTATACCGTAACCGGGATCAAAATGGACGTTTTCAGCCGCAGATGACAAGGAGAGCACAGATCGTTTTATCCGTGTATATCCGTGCTATCCGCGGCTGCCAAAAAGACCCTGCCAAAAAGACCATTGTCATGCCGGTTGCAGTATAGTAAATGGCGGCGGGTATGTGAAAAACAACGCTGGCCTTTTGATGTTGGCCTTTTGATATGAGGGCTTGGTATCTGGGCTTGGTATGTGGGCGTGTTGGCACTTATCAATTGGGGGTGTTTGGGTAAAAAATGCGGAAAACAGGCAAACCGGCAATCAAAAGTTTTTATTTCCCGGGAAAATGCAGTCATTTCGAGCAATATATCCCCAAAAATCAGTAGGTGCCGGCACGCCTTAATGTTCCGACCAATTTCCATCTTGCAATACGGCTTTGCGTTTGGTTTTTGCCGCTAAGGCCAAGTCGTGTGTTACCAATATCAGCATAGATTGTTCCGTCAATTCCATCAGAAGTTCAGTAATCGACTCTGCATTCGTTCGGTCAAGATTTCCCGTTGGTTCGTCGGCTAAAATTAAGGCCGGCTTGTTGATCAACGCCCTTGCGATGGCGACTCGTTGCCGTTCGCCTCCGGAAAGTTCAGCAGGGCGATGGGTTAGCCGTTGCGAAAGTCCAACGCGTTCCAGCAACGAGATTCCCCATTGTTTTTGCATTGCAGAAATGCGGCCTTCGGCCAGGAAGGGAATTAAGACATTTTCCAATGCAGTGCACTGCGGCAAAAGGTGGTGATCTTGAAAAATAAACCCGACGCTACGACGACGAAATACCGGCAAATCCCGGCTGGACAGAGAACCGACATCAACACCGTTGAGTACCACCGAACCAGAGGTTGGCATTTCAAGAGAACCCAAAATACTCAAAAGCGAACTCTTGCCCGAACCGCTGGGGCCCGATATGGACAGATTGTCGCCAGAATTTATTGCGAAAGAACAGTTTTTGAGAACCTCTAGTTGTCCATCGCTGACGGGATAGCGTTTGTAAAGATTGGAAACAGTCAGCATGGCAATGTAATACGTTTTGCGTCAAGAAGCCGGGTCAGTATTACTATTATACTGTTATGCTGTATTATGGGCAATAAACGTTAAGGGCTCCTCAAAAATACCATGTCCCTCGGCAGATTTATACCGTAACCGGGATCAAAATGGACGTTTTCAGCCGCAGATGACTCGGAGAGCACAGATCGTTTTATCCGTGTATATCCGTGCTATCCGCGGTTGCCAAAAAGACCATGCCAAAAAGACCATGGTCATGCCGTTTGCAGTATATCAGAATCAATTTCGCCGGGGCTTGTGTTTTTTCTGTATTACAATTACAATGTGCTCTATACGATCGCTGGTTTTATGTGCCGGTTTTTCTATCTAACGAAAGGAGGGGTAAACATGAGCAACATTTGTTCCCAATAACTTATAACCATGAACAAATTTATTACTGCGACAAATGTCACCGCATGTTTCTTGTTTTTTGTAACCGTTTTTTTTACGGTTGCTTCTTCGTTAAATCTGCTTGCCGATGAAACATCGCAATCTCCGGCTGCCCGCGTGTATGTGCAGTTTTTGGAAGAGAAAATCGGTCTCCATTCTCCTGCCGAACGAGTAAAGTTTTGGATTGGACAACTAGAAAGTGTGTTGCAGGATGCACAAGAAGCCGATTACTCCGCCGCCCTCTTTTATCATGTTACTTTTTCTCTTGCCGACTTGCACATGCTGATCAACGACAAGCATGTTGCGGAAAAATTGTTTTCTCATGTTTTTTCATCAGAAAAAGCACCAAAAGAACTTCGTATAACCGCTGGCAACAATCTTCTGGCAAGCGGACGGTTTCAGGCTTCTTACACATCGCCGGAGTATAACATTTTTTTCACACAATTCGAAGAGTTGATTAACGGGCTTTCAGAACAAGTCGGAAAAAAATACATTGCCGATCTACAAAGAAACAGAATTCTACATGCCGATTTACCGGTCGAAATGGTAAAAAAGAAAATTACTTGCGTTGAACAATCTGAAAACGACGAGACGGTTTTTATCACTATGTATGATGCTTATATTGAAGCAAGTCAATTGTTGTCGAAATTTATTGATGATTTTCCGCTTCTTGACCAGAATCAAAAAAGCAATCTCTTGCATTTGAATTTTGGGATAGATAGTGCTCTCTTTCGCTTGGGACAAATTAAATATCAATTAGGATTACTCTCTTTAAAGCGTGGCAAACAGCAAGATGCGATGTTGCAATTTGACTCAGCAATCGGGATTTTGACAGTATTACTCAAAGAACATGGGGAATACTCTTTGTTTGCCGCGAGAGCATTTGTTATGATACTAAATATAGAAGATGCCAAGGATAATACGGACGGCAAGCAACTTCTATTTCGCCTTAAAGAAATGATGCCTTACATACAAAATGTGAGAGCCGGGTTGCATACTATACATAATTGTTTGCTTGACAAAGCGATGGCTATGTCAAAGGAAGGAACACGCAGTATTGCTGCCGACATTTATTCTGTTCTGATTGAGCGGGAGAAAAAGTATTTCCCGAATGAATATGAAAGTCATATCAATTACCAGATCGGCCTTGCCTCACAGGCAAGTAATTATGCAGAAATCGGAGACATTAAAAAAATGCAACAATCGATCGAAAAGTTAAAACAGTGTTCCATAGAAGATCCCGAAACGAGCAAATTGATACAGAGTCTTATAGAAAGTGCCAAGGAACGGATAGAGTTTACTCAGTTTGCGTTTGATCCGCATTCGCATGGGTCGGGACGAGGGCAGTATTTGGTTTTACGGATATTTTTTGTTATTGCGGGAATTGTCATGATTGTAGTAGGCCTTTACCTCGCCTGGACTAAAGAAAAGAAGCGAATATGACATTCAAAAATCAAAATTTCCGGGATGCGGGATCTGCGTGTTGCCCGACTCGGTTTCGACGATTTGCCGCGTTGACAAAAGTGTATGAATGCCCGAATGGTTGCGTTAATAAAGAGACAATACGTATGACTCGAAATCGTTTCTCATACACCGGTCTTTTCCTGCTACTGCTCTCGCTTATACTGTCGGCGATTGGTATGCCAGGACGAGAAGTTTTTGTCAGCCGTTGATCTCTCGGACACGTACTTTTTCCAGAAAAGAAGAGGTATTCTTATGTGTCTCGTGGAATAGAAGGGAGTGGAATACAATGGAGTGGAATACAATGGAGTGAGATACAAGGGCAAAATGGGCATCGCCGTATTTTAACTTTTCACGTTCCATTGATTGTTGGGGAGTGTCCCCGTTTTCCGGTGAAGCAATCGCACTGTATCAGTATAGATCGGATCAAAAAACGCAATTTCGTCTGTTTCGTCGGTCAACGAGATTGCTTGCCCACTCGGCTGCATTGCCGATTTGTTTTATCGCCGATTTGTTTTATCGCCGGGAAAAGAGTCCGCTGACTGTATGCCCAATCGGCCGGCGCATATTTCCCCTTCGCTCCGTTCTATATGCACAGAAACCAGCCGGCCCGGCTGGGATGCTTCGGACAAATGCACATCCATATAACGCCCGATCGTCCCGCGTGTCGGCGTTTCCAGCAAAACACGTTCCTCCATTCCAACTAACGTAGCAGCAAACTCTGAACGCAGTTGATCGGCCAGGCCAGTTAAAACGTTCGCCCGGCGTTTTTGCTCCAAAGCCGGAATATGATCAGGCAACGCCGCTGCCTCGGTGCCGTGCCGGGGGCTATACCGAAAGACGTGTATTTTCGAAAAACGAATGTGTTCAACCACTCGGCATGTCTCTTCAAACTGCTCCTCCGTTTCGCCAGGAAATCCAACGATGATGTCCGTCGTCAGGGCAAGACGGTCGAAACGGGAAAGCAACTCTTCACATCGGCGAACAAAAGGGCCGCTCATCCAGCGTCGTTTCATTCGGACAAGTACCGAATCGCTGCCGCTTTGCATCGGAACGTGTAAATGCGGACAAATCCGGTCGGGATAACTGACCATTAAATCAACCAAGGAGCCGGAAATTTCTGCCGCTTCGAGACTGGACAACCGCAACCGAAAATCTTCAGGCAAATCGACCAACCGACGGAGAAGTTCCGTTAAATGACTATCATCCGCAGCACAGTCAAAAGGCTGAACGAATGATTGCTCTCCCGCCGCCTCGCGGCCGTATTGTCCCAGATGAATACCTGTCAACACAATTTCGCGATAGCCGTTGCGTGCGAGCCGTTGGATTTCGGACAAAATGTCCTCCATGGGACGACTCGATAATGTTGGCCGAAGTTTCGGGATAATGCAGTATGAACATCCAGCCCGGCAACCATCTTGAATTTTTACAAAAGCCCGATGCCGACTGCCGAATGAGTCGATCCCCGTGGATAATTGCTCAATGCCGAGTTGCCGAAGAACGTCGGGGCATTGCCCTTCCGTTCGGAGACTGTCCGATCGGACTTGTTGGAGTGAAAAGGCGGCAGAAACGCCTTTGATTCTTAAAACATCGCCGGGCTTTTGCGTTACGGCACATCCCATCGCAATGACTTTGGCCTTTGGATATTCGTTTGCGAACTTCCGCAGCATTTTTCGGCTTTTTGCTTCGCTTTCCGCCGTAACCACGCAGGTATTCACGACAATCAAGTCGGGATCGGAGTCCGCACCGGCCTCACAATAACCCGCCTGGAGCAAAGACGTTCGGATAATCTCCGTTTCGTATTGATTAACTTTGCAACCGAGCGTGTATAGACGAAACAGCATAAAGCAACCGCATTTTCTTTTGATATTACAAACGTTCACATAAAACGCCCCCCATCAGGTACTGCTCATTCGGCATGGTACTGCTCATTCGGCGTATAGATAATTCCGTCATTCCCGAGAAAACGGTGACCGAGACGACAGACGCCGTTTTCTGGTAACCTGTCTATGCGGAGTTTGTCAAGGGATAGTTTTCAAAGTTCTAAAATTGTCTAAAATTGTCCAAAATTTTGCCGGAATTGCCGGAATATTTCCTGTAACCCAAAACGCATTATAACCCACGTTGGCAAAATAGCCAACCCGAGGAGTAATGGAAAGAACCTGGTCATGCAATTCGTGAGGCCTGTCCCCGACTTGACGTCATCGCTCCTATCCTCTTGACACGTCTAGAGCGAACTTGCCAGGATGACGTCACGCTCCTCGTGCTCAAGCGGAATTGATTCAAACGAAGGGCAAGCCAATAGCCTTTTTGTCGGGAGATTTCTTGATTCTAAACGCTCACCGGCAACCGCATTCGGCTTTGCGTTTTCCTCGCCTTGCCGTGCTTTTCGGCAAAATAACCCGTAAAAACAATCCAAACCCTACGGAACATTCAAATTTTTTGCTTTTTTTGTCTTAAATCCTTGACAAATCGCCGTTTAGATGTAAGACTACATAGCGTCACCTGGTAATAGGGACGCGTTAGTATTTTATGTTGCTGGGGCAGAAAGGATACAGCCATGCTGGTTCTCACACGAAGAATAAATGAAAGTATTGTCATCAACGATGACGTTTCCATACTCGTAGTCGAGGTGCGTGGAGACAGAGTGCGGCTAGGGATTGACGCTCCGAAAGATGTTACAGTACATCGGAAAGAAATCTACGATGCCATCAAAGGAACAGTGCCGGGGAAATCCGAAAAAAACAAAGGACACTCCCAGCACGCCTTGGTGGAAACATAACATCGGCATGACATCACATTGGCAATTTTCCGTCAATTGGGGGAAAGACGGCAGACGGCAGACGATAGTAAAAAAAAGTAGTTTCTGTTGCTCGTCTGATACGGTATGCGGCCCTGACACTGTATGCAGTCAGTGCCGCTCTTTGCCGCCGTATTCCCCCATACTTTCCTACGGCTTCTGTTCATTCGATCCAGAGCGTTTCCTGAATTTGCCGCAGCCTTGCGTTCGTTAACACCGTTAGCTGCCCCGCCGGCCGGGGTGTTTCATCATCCAGTAATAACTGCGCCCCGGAGGGCGAGGCGGGTTAACAAGACTCCCGCCTGAGCGGAAGGGCGATTTTTATCCACAGAAACACGGGAAAGGCTCTGAAAGATTCCCCATTACATTGACATTTCCGGCTGACTTCGGTATGATGAATGCTTCTGCCCGCATTTTTTATTTAGTTTTATGCGTGATTCTCATCAAAAGCCGATCAAACGTAATGTCGTTGTCGCTCAAAGCGGCGGCCCGACATGTGTTATCAACAGTTCTCTTCGCGGGGTTATCGAAGCCGCACGGGAATTCGATAACATCGGCACCGTTTACGGCGGTTGCCACGGTATCGAAGGCGTTCTCAAAGAAGAACTGCTAAATCTGTCCGAACAGCCCGATGATGAAATCGCCCTGCTCCGCTATACACCGGTTGCCGGCTCTATCGGGTCGTGCCGCTATAAACTCAAATCGCACCAGAAAGAAGATTTTGATCGTGTGATCGACGTATTCAAAGCCCATAATGTGGGATACTTTCTCTACAATGGCGGAAATGATTCAATGGATACCGCCAATAAAATCGCTCAACTCGCCAGGCAACGGGAACTTGATCTCATCGCTGTCGGTATTCCCAAAACGATCGATAACGACGTCGGCGACAGCGAGTTCAAACTCATAGACCATACGCCGGGTTACGGTTCCGTCGCCAAGTATTGGCTCCATACCGTCCAGTACGCCAACGAAGAGAATAAGGGTTCATGCCCGGCCGATCCTGTTTTGGTACTGCAAGCGATGGGACGAAAAATCGGCTTTATCCCCGCAGCCGCCCGGCTTGCCGACCCGAAACGAGAGATGCCGCTCTTAATTTATCTTGCCGAAAGCCCCTGTTCGCTGGACGAATTGACAGAGCAGGTTAATGATAAGATCAAAGAAGCAGGCCGGTGTGTCGTAGTGATCAGCGAAGGTTTTGATGTAGGAGACATCGGAGCCGTTCGGGATTCTTTCGGCCATACCAGTTTTAGTGCAAGCCAAATGACGGTTGCGCAAATTGTCGTGAATCATTTAAACCAAAAAGGGTTGTCCGCCAAAGGAGCCGCCCGGGCAAACGTTCCCGGCACGGATCAACGGCATTCGATCGGCTATGCTTCGACGATTGACTTGGATGAGGCCTATCGGCTTGGCCAAAAAGCGATGGAATTAGCGGCGACCGGCCAGGGCGGTGTCATGTCAACTATCTTGCGTGACCCCGGCTTTATCTACAGTGTTCGTTACGACAAAGTCCCATTGGAATTGGTAGCAAACAGCGAACGGACATTTCCGGCATCTTGGATATTGCCAAACGGTTGCGATGTGTCCTCGGATTTTCTACGGTATGTTCGTCCGCTCATCGGCGAAGAGATGCTGTCGTTGCCGATGGTTAATGGCCGGCAGAGATTAACGCGGTTCGAGCCGATCTATGCTGAACGGAAGTTGCCTGATTACGTGCCCGAAGCGGACAGACGAAACGGGTAATGCCAGGTTGATTGATACTTTGTTGAGTAGCCATTCACGGTCAACGGTCAATTTTCGTTACTTGTCTTTATCAGACTTGGCGGAGGCAGAGCATGAAGAAGACTCAATATCGACTCCCGTATAAATGCCAGTACATTCAAGCCCCGACGCTTGCACGTCGCCAACACCGTCCAAAAACGCTCATGCCACGCATTGCCCAAATCACTACGAAC
>Ga0099364_10000358_pt1 | contig 19627 bp, 24 predicted proteins | sample TergutTh196P3_FD_73070 | JGI IMG/M metagenome (GOLD analysis project Ga0099364, IMG submission 73070) | Microcerotermes parvus P3 segment gut microbial communities from Pointe-Noire, Republic of the Congo - Th196 P3 | ecosystem: Host-associated > Arthropoda: Insects > Digestive system > Gut ... | reverse complement strand
GAGAGGGGGGTGATGTGCGGCGCGAAGAAAAAAATTTACGGGCGCTTTTGTAAAGACAATAGACACAGAAAAGAGGAGGTTATTTGTAATGAAGAAGTTGTGTGTGGTATTTGCAGTGATGTTCATGTTCGTGGTGTTTTTCGCAGCACAGGCAGTAGCGGAGACTTACGAATCGGACAACAATGGTAATTGGGATACTCTTGCGACATGGGACCCCGAAGGAAAGCCTGGTGGCGAAGAAGATCAGGCTGACACAGCGGCAATAGTAGACGGTCATACGGTTACAGTGAACAGTACCGTCCCTTCGGCTAGTGGCGCTACAGTCACTACCGTTACCATTACTGACGGTACACTTATGGTCGTAGAGAACGGATCGCTAGCATCGGCGATTACTATAGCAACCAATGGTGTCCTCCAGATAGGAGACGGGGGAGCTGCTGGCATAGTAACCGGAGCCATAACCGCCGGTGGAGGAGAATTAATATTCGATCATACTGGTCCTGTAGACTTTACCAACGCGATTAGTGGCGGCAACCTTAGCCTTGTACGCAAAGGCGTCAGTAGCTCGACTACTACTCTGTCGACCGGTGCCAAAAACTTCGGTAGCGGAACCATATCAGTGAACAGCGGCACACTGAGCATCGCTCAAGAAATTACAAGTACGGGGGCCAAAAGTGTGACCGGCGGCACGCTTGAGTTCGTTGAGGGCGGTCTTGGGGGAAGTGGAGCTGTCACTGTAGACGGCGGCACCTTGAAATGGGCCGCAACAAACACAACAGATGGTATATCAAGTCGGTTGTCTGTAGTCTCTGGTACCCTCGATATCGCAAGTGCCGGGGTGACCTTTGCCGCAGTACCTGCAGTGACAGGTACTCTTACCAAAGCCGGCGTAGGTGACTTAACTCTCAACGGTACTATACCGGGCAACTGGACGGTAAATGCCGGTACGTTGATATTGAGTGAGAATAGCAATTTTAGTGAAGCCGACAAGACCCTGCTCATCAATCCGGGCGCCGCGCTTGAGATAGTTGGCGACAAAATGCTTACAATTGGCGCAAACGCCAAGCTCGAAATCAAAAAAGGAGGAGAGCTTGTAGTTGGCAGCGACGGTGCGATCAATCTTAGTGCCCTCGGCAGCACAGTGACGCTCCTCAGTACCAGCCTGGATGATTTTGGAGGCGATGCCTTCGATCCAGACAACCCCGGAAGGGTTTTTGTGAACGGAGGTAATGATAAAGGCTTGAAAATGACTAAAGCGTTATATGATGAAATTAATACCCGAGACCCTGAATTACTTGGTTTTCTAGTAGAAGACCCGGAGGGCATTGAAATAATTGACGAACCGAGTCCCGGCCGCAGCAGCAGTGGCGGCTGCGCCGCGACCGGCTTCGCGCCGTTTGCGGTTCTCGCGCTCCTCGGCATGGCGGCGCTGCGCAGACGCTCATAACGCGCCTCTGCATATCCGCAACAGAACGTCGCATAGCAATAACAACCCAGGCGGCCCGCAAGGGCCGCTTTCCCTACGTGCATACGTGCTATAATTCAAATATGATGGGAGGTCGGCGATGAAAGACGCAGACTTACTGAAGCTCATGATAAAAAACGGTTGGAAGCTGGCGAGAATAAACGGAAGCCACCATGTCGTGCAAAAGGGTGATAAAACGGAAGTAATCCCGATACACGGGAAAGATGTTCCAACTGGATTATTGAACAAAATACTTAAAAGGGCAGGGCTTAAGTAGTCATGGCTCTGTGTCGTAAAACAAGGAGATATTTATGAAAAAGTTAATTTACCCCGGCATTTTCCACAAAGAAAACGATGTATACTGGGTTGAGTTTCCGGACTTGGAAGGATGCCAAAGCTTCGGCGATACGCTTGAAGATATTTACGAAAACGCTAAGGAAGCTTTAGCGGCATACTGCGTGACGTTGCTTGAGCAGAGCGGAAAGTTAAACCCGCCCTCCGATATTCGTAAAATTCAGGCGACGGACGATGCGTTTATTTCATTGGTAGATGCTGATTTAATCAAAAAAAGCCGGGCAGTCAAAAAAACGTTGACTATCCCATCGTGGTTGAATGAGATAGCGGAGAAAAACCACATTAATTTTTCAGGCGCATTGCAGGAAGCTCTTATACAAAAATTAAACATCAATCAATCGCAATAAGCCAAACCTCTAAACAACGCAAATGCTCTGCCCGTCTTTGCGAGGTGGGATTCCTTTTTTGTAGCGAACCTATTGCATAAACAACCCTTATTGAGTAGTATACGTGACATGACACTCGCAAAAGCAACGGCGAAGCGTTTGAAATTCTTTCGCGCGTTTCCCGATGGGAGCGCGCTTAGGGGCGTGGCTTGGCGCCGTAATCAGGATAAGGAGGACTGACAATGGGAGAGCAATTCGCGGAGCACGATATGGCCAGACTCGACGAGGTGTTGGCCGACCTGGGAAGCCGGAAGGGGACTCTGATCCCCATACTCCAGAAAGCCCAGGATATTTTCGGTTATCTGCCGAAGGAGATACTGATTCGCATAAGCGAGAAGATTAAAGTTCCTCTAAGCCGGATATATGGTGTGGTTACGTTTTACGCGCAGTTCCACCTGAACCCGAGGGGGCGCAATATTGTACGTTCGTGCCAGGGTACGGCGTGCCACGTGAGGGGTTCGAAGGGGATACTGGATGAACTGAAAAAGCAGCTTGGACTCGAAGATGACGAAGTCACCACAAAAGACCTGAAATTTACGCTTGAGAATGTCGCCTGCATAGGATGCTGCGGCTTGGCTCCCGTCATCATGATAAATGACGATACCCACGGACGCCTTGTAAACGACGCGGTAAAGGGTATCCTCGAACAATACAACTAGTGATTTGAATCGGAATCTGAGGAGGAGGACGCTTAAAAATGGCAATAAAGAGTCTTGATGATCTGCGCAAGATAAAGGAGAGCGCGAAGCAGGCGACGAGCGCGCGCAAGGAGAGCGGGATGCAGGTCATAGTCGGAATGGGCACCTGCGGTATAGCCGCAGGCGCGCGCGCGATCATGACTGCGGTAATGGACGAGGTTTCGAAGCGCGAAATGCAGAACGTGTCTGTCATGCAGACGGGCTGCATAGGAATGTGCCAGTTGGAGCCGCTATTGGACGTAGTGCGTCCCGGCGAGCCCCGCATCACGTATGGAAACGTGAAGCCCGAGGACGTACCCAGGATAATTTCCGAGCATCTCGTCAACGGGCGTATTGTAAGCGACCTGGTCGTCGCCAAAATCTGAGGAGGAATGGCACAATGCAAAAGCTCGCGAGAGCCCACGTCCTAGTTTGCGGCGGTACAGGATGCCTGTCGTCGGGATCGAAGGAAATCATCCCGGCGCTGCAGGAAAAACTAAAATCACTCGGCATGGAGGAGGAGGTCAAGGTAGTCGAGACCGGATGCCACGGCCTCTGTGAATTGGGTCCCCTGGTCATCGTCTATCCCGAGGGCGTCTTCTACACCAGAGTCCAGGTGACCGACGTCGACGAGATAGTCGAGGTTCATCTCATTAAAGGCCGCGTCGTGGAGAGACTGCTATTCAAGGAACCGACGACGCTTGAAACCGTCCCCGACTACGATGACATCGATTTCTACAAGAAGCAGAAACGCTACGCGCTGGTCAATTGCGGTCATATCGATCCCGAATCGCTGGATGAATATATAGGAGCCGACGGCTACGAGGGGCTTGCCAAAGCGCTCGCCATGAAGCCGGAGGAGGTCATAGAGGAGATAAAGAAATCCGGCCTAAGGGGCCGGGGCGGCGGCGGATTCCCGACGGGCACGAAGTGGCAGTTCACGAGGAACGCTCCCGGCGACCAAAAATACGTCATCTGCAACGCGGACGAGGGCGACCCCGGCGCGTTCATGGACCGCTCGATCCTGGAGGGCGACCCCCACAGAATCATAGAAGGCATGATAATATGCGGATACGCGGTCGGCGCGAGCGAGGGCTATATCTATTGCAGAGCCGAGTACCCGCTTGCGATAAGGCGCCTCCAGGGCGCGATAAAACAGGCGATGGAGAACGGTTTGCTCGGCGACGGCATACTCGGCAGCGACTTCAACTTCACCCTCAACATCAAGGAAGGCGCCGGCGCTTTTGTCTGCGGCGAGGAGACGGCCCTTATAGCCTCCATCGAAGGCCGGCGCGGTATGCCGCGCCCGCGTCCGCCGTTCCCGGCGGTATCGGGATTGTGGGGCAAGCCCAGTAACATAAACAACGTCGAGACGTTCGCAAATGTGCCGTCGATAATGCGCGACGGCGGCGACTTTTTCGCGTCAAGGGGCACTGAGACCAGCAAGGGAACAAAGGTCTTCGCGCTCACCGGCAAGATCAACCACACCGGCCTTGCAGAAGTGCCGATGGGTATCACGATGCGCGAGATCATTTACGACATAGGCGGCGGCATCCCTGGCGGCAAGAAGTTCAAGGCCGTTCAGATAGGCGGGCCGTCGGGCGGGTGTCTTCCTGAGAAGCTTCTCGACCTCGCGATCGATTACGAGTCGCTCACCAAGGCCGGCGCGATGATGGGTTCAGGGGGACTGGTGGTAATGGATGAGGAGACCTGCATGGTCGACGTCGCGCGTTACTTCCTGAACTTCACCCAGGACGAGTCCTGCGGAAAGTGCACGCCCTGCCGCGAAGGAACCAAGCGGATGCTCGAAATTCTAAACCGCATCTGCGACGGCGAGGGCGCTGAGGAGGATATACCCCTGCTTGAGTCCCTGGCGGCTACGATAAAGGTAGGCTCGCTGTGCGCGCTGGGACAGACGGCGCCCAACCCGGTCCTTTCCACGCTCAACTTCTTCCGTCATGAGTACGAGGCACACATAAAGGATCACAAATGCCCCGCCGGAGCGTGCACCGCTTTACTCGGGTTCACCATCAACGACCTCTGCCGTGGATGCGGGCTTTGCAAAAAGGTCTGCCCGGTCAACGCGATAGCGGGCGAGATCAAGGCGAAACACACGATCGATCAGGAAAAGTGTATCAAGTGCGGAGCCTGTGTTGACAAGTGCCCGTTTAAGGCGATTGACAAGGGTTAATAGGGGGAGGAGAAACTAAATGTCCAGCGTTACCGAAACTACCATTAAAATGACGATAGACGGGCGAGAGGTAACAGTGCCCAAGAGCTATACGATATTAAAGGCAGCGAGGCTCGTCGGGCTCGATATCCCACACCTTTGCTACCATCCCGAACTCTCAAGCGAGGGTAACTGCCGCGTGTGCCTTGTCGAGATCGACGGCGGCCGGCTGGTCGCGAGCTGCGTGTTCCCAATCGCGGAGGGGATGAATGTCCGCACGAACACTCACGCGGTGAGGGAGACCCGCAAGACTATCGTGGAGCTGATGCTCGCGAATCACCCTGAGGATTGCCTTTTCTGCGTCAAGAACCAGAATTGCGAGTTGCAGCGGATAGCGGCCGACCTCGGCATAAGGCGCGTCCGTTTCAGCGGCGAAAGGCGCAAGGCGGAGCGCGACGAGGCGAATCCGGCGGTTGTGAGGGACCCCGAGAAGTGCGTCCTCTGCACCCGCTGTGTGCGCGCCTGTTCGGAGCGTCAGGGGCTTGATATTTTCAGCTCGGTGAACAGGGGATTCAACAGCATTGTCGAGCCGGCGTTCGGGCTTGGCCTCGACGAGGTGTCCTGCTCGTACTGCGGGCAGTGCACGACTGTGTGTCCGACCGCGGCGCTGACGGAGAAAGACGACACCGAATTGCTGTGGGAAGCCATCTCCGATCCCGACAAATATGTGTTGGTACAGACCGCACCGTCTGTGCGGATAGGGCTTGGCGAGGAATTCGGCATGAAGCCGGGCGGCATAGTCACCGGGAAGATGGTCGCGGCCCTCCGCAGGATGGGATTCGACAAGGTGTTCGACACCGATTTCTCGGCGGACCTCACGATAATGGAGGAAGGGCACGAGATTCTGCAACGCGTGACGCAAAACGGCGTACTGCCGATTATGACCTCCTGTTCGCCCGGCTGGATAAATTTTGTCGAGACAATGCACCCCGAGATAATCCCTCACCTGTCGACCGCAAAGTCGCCGCAGGGAATGTTCGGAGCGGTTGCTAAGACCTACTTCGCGGAGAAGGCGGGCATCGACCCGGCAAAAATAGTGTCGGTCTCCGTGATGCCCTGCACCGCCAAAAAGTGGGAGGCAAAACGCCCGCAGCTCAACGACAGCGGTTTCCGCGACGTGGATATTGTAATCACCACCCGCGAATTGGCGCGGATGATCAAACAGATGGGTATGGATTTCCATAACCTGCCCGACGAGGAATTTGACGCCCCGATGGGAATATCCTCAGGAGCCGGGCAAATATTCGGCGCATCGGGCGGAGTATGTGAAGCGGCGCTCCGCACGGCCTACGAAGTCCATACGGGGAAGACTCTCGAAAACTTGGACTTTGTCGCGGTTCGCGGGCTCACCGGGATAAAGGAGACGGCGGTGGATATGGGCGGAGGGCTTGTATTGAAGGTCGCCGTCGCTCATACGCTCCGCAATGCCGAAAAGCTCATCGAGAAAATAAAAGCCGGAGAGGCTGATTACCACTTCATAGAGATAATGGCTTGTCCGGGAGGATGCCTCGGCGGCGGCGGCCAGCCGTATCCGATCGACGCGGACATCCGTCAGGCGAGGATGGATGCCATCTATAACGCCGACGCCGGCATGAAATACCGCAAGTCCCACGAGAATCCGGCCATCATCGAGCTGTACGACACATGGATGGGCAAGCCGCTCGGCGAACGCGCGCATCATCTCCTTCACACGCACTTCAAACCTTGGGAGGGGCGTTTGAGATAACGGCGCGGAATAAAAAATAAGCAAACGTCAGCGGCCGGGTTCGGATTAAAGACCCCGGCCGCTTGCAGAGAGGGTAAATATTGGCAGATTTATCAACGGGTTGGAAAGTTTATTTTACGGACGAAGCTGTGAACGAGTTTCTTGCACTTTCTGCCGGATTTCAGGGAAAGATGTTCGCATTGCTGGAATTTTTGGAAGAGGTGGGACCGTTTCAAATTCCACCGAAACGAAAGAAATTCTTGAGAAGCGGCATTTGGGAATTACGCGTTGACGCCCTTGAAGGAACAGCAAGAGCATTATATGTTATGGGGGCAAGGAAAATATTTGTTGTGCTGCTATTTGTGAAAAAAACGGAGCATACTCCTGCACACATTATGGATCTGGCAGAAAAAAGGATCAAGGAGGTTTGAATTGATGGCAACATTAGAGGATTTACGTCCGATAGTTTTAAGAACTCCGGAAGCCTTAAAGAATTACCAAGAGGAAAAGGCTGCTCTCGCTAAGGAAATGGCCGATTATGAACAGGAAATAACCAAAAGTGGGAAGGAAGAAACGTGCGTTATGGCGTAATGAAATACCGCAAGTCCCACGAGAGCGCCGAATTGATAATTAAAAACGCGGCGGAGCTTTTGACTTGCGCGCCGGACGCAGCGGACCTTATCGGCGTGATACGCGGCGGATGGGTGGCGGTTTGCGGCGGGAAAATCATCGCGGTGGGTGGTGAGCGGGAAGTCGCGCCTTTGACGTCGCCTGCGACGAAAATAATTGACGCGACAGGGCGAGTGGTTGCGCCGGGATTTGTGGACAGCCATACGCATGTCGTGTTCGGCGGATCGAGGGTTGAGGAGTATTTCGCGAAAATAGAACGTCTCTCCCAGGATGAGATAGAGCGGCGGGGGATTAAAACGGGTATATTGACGACGCTCGAACCGACGAGGGAATACTCTATCGAAAGACTTTACGAGGAGACCGCGCTCCGCGTGTGTGAGATGATTGCCTCGGGGACAACTACGGTCGAAAGCAAGAGTGGTTACGGACTCGACAGGGAGACGGAGATAAAACAACTCGAAGTAAACAGGCTGCTCGAAAGCCGCTTGCCGATAAGCGTTGCTTCGACATTCCTCGGAGGCCACGGGTGGCCGAAGGATATGGGCAAGGATCGGTACATGGACTTTTTGATAAACGAAATGATACCGCTCGTCGGATCATCGGGACTTGCGGAGTTCTGCGACGCGTGGTGCGACGAGGGGTATTACAGCGCGTCGGATTGCCGCGCGATACTGGAGGCCGGTTCTAACGCCGGGATGAGGCCCAAGCTCCACGAGGGCGGATATTCATATATCGGCGGCGCGGAGGTCGCGGCGGAACTCGGGGCCGTCTCCGCGGATCATGTGAACTACGACCCGAGGCCGTCCCTGCGGCGTTTGGCCGAGGCGGGCGTCGTCGGCACTCCGCTTCCGGGGATAGACTTCGCGGTCGGCCACGCGAAGCCGTTCGACCCCGTCCCCATGATTGAGGAGGGACTTGAACTCTCAATAGCGACGAACTGCTGTCCGGGGTGCTGGTGTACGTCGATGCCGTTTATCATAATCCTCGCGTGCAGAAATCACGGAATGACGTCGGAGCAGGCGATACGAGCCGCCACTATCGGAGGCGCGAAGGCCCTCGCGCGCGAAGACAGAATCGGTTCGATAGAGCCGGGCAAGGAAGCCGATATTCAGATATGGAACCTGGAACGGCACGAAGATATAGCGTATCATTACAAGGCAAATCCGGTCGTGATGGTGATAAAGGGCGGCAGGATCGCGGCGGAAAATTCGGCCGTATTGACGGATTGATTCTCGTATGATCTTGTCGTGGTGTATTTACATACCGTAAGCGTTAATAAAATCTGATGGTGTCATAATTTCGGGTTTTTCCAGTGTCACGTTCTCAAAATCGCGATCGCCGGTTATCAAAATATCCACGTCGGCAATCACAGCCGACAAGATAATTGGGTAATCGGCAGGATCGCGCAGGTTGAAGTCGTCTTCTATCAAATCGTTTCTCGGCGTATAGACGAAACGATAAGGCAGTTTCTGCAAAAAAATTTCAATGTCCGGCAGTCTTTGAGGTAATTTGCGTTTCGTAACTCTGTAAAGCTCTTCCAAGCTATATGAACACAAAACAACATTATGATTCTTCGTAAGTAAAGAAAAGAATCCATTCATTCGTTCGGATGGGAAGAAGATCGCCGAAAAAAGAACATTTGTGTCAAGCATCACCTCCATGTCGTTCCTCCCACATTTCACGCCTGACTTCTTTCACCATATCGACGATATCCTGCTCGTCGCGCAATTCAAGGCGTTCAGCCTCTCCGTAGAAAGCGTCCTGAACCTCTTTTAAAGCGACCATAGCGGCGTTATCTATGATTATTCGGTTGCCTTCTTCAATAAACACTACTTTATCCCCATCTTTTACGCCCAATTTACGACGCATTGCGACTGGAATAGTCACCTGCCCTTTGGAAGTTACGCGAGATACGTCCAGCATTTTCCCCACTTCCTAATATCAAGTATTACTTTCATTATAATCCAATTAAACATATTGAGAAATTTTTAAAAGCGAAAATTTGCCCGCCGGCGTAAATCGGTGTAATATCGCGGTACCGGAGGTGACTGTTTTTTTGAGAGCGCTGAATCGATCATTAATAGTGTGACGGACGGCAGAATATCCACGCATATCAGCTATAAGAAGGAGCTGAACCGACATGAAAAAAATAATGCTCTGCGAACTGAACGTCAGCGAAGGAACCGACAGCGGCATAATAACGGCAATAACCGAAGCCCTCTCCGCCGTTCCCGGGGCCGTCGTGATAGAGGTGAACTCCGACCGCGATCATAACCGCAGCGTTTTCTCATGGATAGGTTCGCCGGAGGATGTGCTCGCGGGGGCAATCGCGGCGTCGCGGAAAGCGGTGGAACTTATAGACATGAGCGTCCACGGCGGCAGCCATCCTCGAATGGGCGCGGTGGATGTCGCGCCTTTCGTTCCAATTAGGGGCGTCTCCATCGAGGAGGCGGTCGAGGTCGCGCGCCGATACGGAAAGTTTATGGGCGAGCTCGGCGTGCCGGTTTATTACTACGAGGACGCGGCCTTAACGCCGGAGCGGCGCAGCCTTGTCGATATACGCAAGGGGCAGTACGAGGCGCTGCCTGAGAAAATGCGCAACGAGGCTTGGCGTCCCGACGAGGGGCCGTTTGCCTTTGTGCCCAAATCCGGCGCGACCGTGACCGGCGTCCGCTTTCCGCTGATCGCGTTCAACGTGAACCTGAGGACGGCCGATCTGTCGGTCGGCAAGGAGATAGCGAAACGCATGAGATTTTCCGGCGGTGGCTTGCGGTATTGCCGCGCTATCGCCCTCGAATTGGAGGACAAGGGAATGATACAGGTCTCCATGAACCTGACGAATTTTGAAAAGACGCCTATCCCTGTTGTCTTCGAACTCGTGAAGTCGCTCGCCGATAACTTCGGAGTCGGGGTAGCGGAGAGCGAGATAGTGGGACCGCTGCCGCTCGCCGCGCTTGAGGAAGTCGTGCGGCACTGCCTGAGAGTTAGGGCGTTCACAGCCGACCAGATTGTGGAGACGCATTTATTGAATTAATATCAAAATATGGAGGTGCGGGCAAGTGTATAAGACCGACTTGGATATAGCGCGCGAGACCGTGATGGCGCCGATAGCGAAAGTCGCGGCGAAGCTCGGGATCGCGGAGGATGAGCTCGAATTCCACGGCAAGTACAAGGCTAAGGTGACGCGCGAGTTGTGGGGGAGGATAAAGGATAACTCCGACGGGAAACTGATCCTGGTCACCGCGATAACCCCGACGCCTGCGGGCGAAGGCAAGACCACCACGTCGGTGGGGCTCGCCCAGGCGCTGGCGCTTGAGGGGAAGAGCGTCGCGCTCGCCCTCCGCGAGCCGTCACTGGGCCCGGTGTTCGGGATAAAGGGCGGCGCGGCCGGGGGCGGTTACAGCCAAGTCGTTCCAATGGAAGATATAAACATACATTTCACCGGCGACTTTCACGCCATCACATCCGCCCACAACCTTCTCGCCGCTATGTTGGACAACTCCATGCAGCAGGGCAATCCTCTCTCGATAGACCCGAGGCGCGTCGCCTTCCGCCGCGTACTCGACATGAACGACAGGGCGCTTCGGAAGATAGTGATCGGCCTCGGAGGCAGGACCGAGGGAATGCCGCGCGAGGATGGCTTCGATATTACAGTCGCGTCGGAGATTATGGCGATACTGTGCCTCGCGTCCGGCTTGGGCGACCTGAAGAACCGCCTCGCCAATATCATCGTCGCGCAAACATATGACGGAAAACCGGTCAGGGCGCGCGACTTGGAAGCGCACGGGGCGATGGCGATGCTCCTGAAAGACGCGATAAAGCCCAATTTGGTACAGACCATCGAACATGTCCCGGCCTTTGTGCACGGCGGGCCGTTCGCCAATATCGCGCACGGATGCAACAGCGTGGCGGCGACGAAGCACGCCCTCAAGCTCGCGGACTACGTTGTGACGGAGGCGGGCTTTGCGGCGGACCTCGGCGCCGAAAAATTCCTCGACATAAAGTGCCGCGTCGCGGGGCTCACGCCGAGCGCGGTGGTCGTCGTCGCGACGATAAGGGCGCTCAAGACGCACGGCGGCGTCCCCAAGGAACGCCTGGGCGAGGTTGATATGGCCGCGATGGAGGCCGGTATTCCCAATCTCGAAAAGCACGTCGAAAACATGCTTTCCTACGGTTTGCCGGTTGTGGTGGCGTTGAACGCGTTTCCAACCGACACGGAAGAAGAATTGAAATTCATCGTCGAAAAATGCGCGAACCTGGGCGTCCCGGTAGCGCGCTCGGACATCTGGGCGAAAGGCGGCAAGGGTGGGCTGGAACTCGCCCGCGCGGTAACCGAAGCGTGCGATAAGCCGAACGATTTTCGCTTCCTTTACGATCCGTCGGATTCGCCGGAGGACAAGATCACCGCGATAGCGAAAAAAATCTACGGCGCGTCGGGCGTGAGCTTCACCGGCAAGGCCAAATCCGACCTGAAACTGATCCACGAGCTTGGATGCGACGATTTCCTGATCTGTATGGCAAAGACGCAGTCCTCGCTTTCCGACAACCCGAATCTTAAATGCCGCCCGGAGGGCTTCATCGTTACGGTGAGGGAGGTAAGGCTTGCGGCCGGGGCGGGCTTCATCATACCCGTCACCGGTACGATCATGACGATGCCGGGATTGCCGAAACGTCCGGCGGCTTGCGATATAGATGTGGATGAATCAGGCGTTGTATCGGGATTGTTTTAATAATAAAAAAATAAAACCTTGGGGCGCTGCCCCAAACCCCGCCAGGGGACGCAGTCCCCTGGACCCCCTTTAAGGGGTTCCAAGGGGCTGCGCCCCTTGGCGGGTCTGGGCAGAGCCCAGGGTTTTTATTTTTTTGTTTTTAAAGATTAAGGAGGTTATTCGTATGCTTGACGTTTTACGTCTCGATTTTCCCGACGGATTGCCGGATAATCCCGGATTTGAACCCGGTATAAGGCGCGCGCCGAACAGGGGTCAGCCCTTGAGTGAGTCCGAGGTTGTGCTTGCTTTGAAAAACGCGCTTCGCTATATCCCGGAAAAATTTCACCGCGAGACAGCCCCGGAGTTTCTCGCCGAGTACCGCGAGCGGGGCAGAATCTACGGTTATCGCTTCCGTCCCGCCGGGGCGATCACGGGGCGGCCGATTGATGAGTACAAAGGCCGATGCGTCGAGGGCCGCGCTTTTCAGGTGATGATAGACAACAACCTCGATTTCACGGTCGCGCTTTATCCCTACGAGCTGGTCACCTACGGCGAGACCGGACAGGTGTGCCAGAACTGGATGCAGTACCTGCTGATAAAAAAATACCTCGAAGTGTTGACGGAGGGCCAGACGCTTGTGGTGCAAAGCGGCCACCCCCTCGGATTGTTCGCTTCGGGGCCGGACTCGCCGCGCGTCATACTCACCAACGGCCTGATGGTGGGCTCGTTTGACTCGGCGGAGGGTTTCGCCCGCGCCGCCGCGCTCGGTGTCGCGAACTACGGCCAGATGACGGCGGGCGGCTGGATGTACATCGGTCCTCAGGGGATAGTGCACGGAACGTACAATACTTTATTGAACGCCGGGCGAATCAAATTCGGCGAATCCCCGGACGACACTGCCGGAGGATTGCGCGGGAAGCTGTTCGTCTCGTCGGGCCTCGGAGGCATGAGCGGAGCGCAGCCGAAGGCGGCGGAGATAGCGGGCGCGGTCTCGATCATCGCGGAGGTCGATCCTTCGCGTGTGGACACGAGATATTCACAGGGCTGGGTGAGCAGGAGGACGGACGATCTGTTGACGGCGTTTGCTTGGGCCGAGACGTCGGTGTCGTTCAGGCTCCCGATCTCTATCGCCTACGAGGGCAATATAGTCGATCTGCTGCGCTTTGCGCTGGAGAAGGAAGTGCATATCGACCTGCTGTCGGACCAGACGTCCTGCCACGCCGCCTACGATGGAGGATACTGTCCCGCCGGCACGTCTTTCGAGGAACGAACCCGCCTGCTCGCGGAGGACCCCGAGGAATTCCGCCTGAGGGTGGACGCGAGCCTCCGCGAACACTTCGAGCTGATCAAAGCTCACGTCGCTCGCGGCACGTACTTCTTCGACTACGGCAATTCATTCATGAAAGCCGTGTTCGACGCCGGCGCGCGGGAGATAGCGAAAAACGGCAGGGATGTCTTCGACGGTTTCATATTCCCCTCGTATGTGGAGGATATAATGGGACCACTGCTGTTCGATTACGGCTACGGGCCGTTCCGCTGGGTATGTCTGTCCGGCGATCCCGCCGATCTCGCCGTCACCGACAAAGCGGCGATGGACTGCATAGATCCCGAAAGACGTTTCCAGGATCGCGACAACTGGGCGTGGATACGCGACGCTGAGAAGAACAAACTCGTCGTCGGAACACAGGCGCGGATACTCTATCAGGATGAGGAGGGACGGATGCGGATAGCGCTGAAATTCAACGAACTGGTACGCCGGGGCGAAATCGGCCCCGTGATGCTCGGGCGCGACCATCACGACGTATCCGGCACGGACTCCCCGTTCCGCGAGACCGCGAACATCAGGGACGGCAGCAATGTGATGGCCGAGATGGCCATTCACTGCTTCGCCGGAAACTGCGCGCGAGGCATGAGCCTGGCCGCGCTGCACAACGGCGGGGGAGTTGGGACCGGCAAGTCGATCAACGGCGGCTTCGGATTGGTATTGGACGGCAGCGAGAGAGTGGACGGGGTTATCCGCTCGTCGATGAGCTGGGACGTGATAAGCGGAGTTGCCCGCCGCGCGTGGGCAAGGAACGAACACGCGATGCAGACCGCGAACGAGTTCAACGCCCGCCGCGATGATAGCCATATCACACTGCCGTTCGTGGCAGACGATGATTATCTCGCGGAATTGGTGAAGAAATGAGGATTAGGAGGAATAAAAAATGCCATTCGCAAACGACACAATAAAATCTTTCCTCGACGACCTTGCAAGCGAATCCCCCGCCCCCGGCGGCGGCAGCGTGGCCGGTCTCGGAGGGGCGCTCGGCGCGGCTTTGGTTTCGATGGTCGCGTCCCTCACGGTTGGAAACGAGAAATACCGCGACAACTGGGAACGGATGAGCGAGGCAAAGAAAGAGAGCGAGCGATTGATAGAGCGTTTCCTCGAATTGATGAACGAGGACGCGCTGGCTTTCAACTCTTTTATCGCCGTTCTGAAGATGCCGAAGGGTACCGACGAAGAAAAGTCGGCGAGGCGGGAAGCGATGGCCGCCGCGACGAAGCGAATAACGGAAGTGCCGCTCCGGACGCTGGGCTTGTGCGTGGACACGGCCGCACTCGCGCTTGAGGCCGCCGAACTCGGCAATCCGAACACCGTGAGCGACGCGGGGAGCGCCGCGCTGATGGCCGAGGCGGCGGGCAAGGCGGCGGCGTATAATGTTCGGATCAATCTGCCGTCGCTCAAGGACGAGGCGTTCGCCTCCGAAGCGAGGCGCAAACTCGCCGCCGCGCTCGAAGCGCTGGAAGCAAACTGCCGCTCCGTCGGGGCAATGATGGACAAGGCGCTCGGCTAACGGACATTTCGACTAAATAAAAAAGGGTGATACTAATGCCAAAAATAACATTCCTCGGCGCTGGCAGCACGATATTCGCAAAGAGTGTGCTGGGCGACTGCATGTTGCGCGACGATATCGGAGAACTCGACATCTCGCTGCACGACCTCGACCCCGAACGCCTTGACGACAGCGCCAGGATGCTTTCGAACATCGCCGGAAACCTCGGCAAAAAAGTTTCGATAACCGGGAGCCTTGACCGCGCCATGTCGCTGAAAGGAGCGAAGTATGTCGTTAACGCGGTGCAGGTCGGCGGATATGAACCCTGCACCGTCATCGATTTTGAGCTGCCGAAGAAATACGGCCTGCGCCAGACAATCGCCGACACGCTTGGCGTCGGCGGCATCTTCCGCGCTCTGCGGACAATCCCGGTGATCGAGGGCTTCGCGCGCGACATAGAGCGTGAATGCCCCGACGCCTTGCTGCTCAACTACGTAAATCCCATGGCAATACTGACCGGGTACCTGCAAAAATATACGAACGTGCGAACCATCGGACTGTGCCACAGCGTGCAGGTATGCGTCAAGGAGCTTCTCACCGACGTCGATATGATGGATAAATACGACGGCTGCCGCTGGGAAATCGCCGGCATCAACCACATGGCGTGGCTGCTCAAGTGCGAGGACAGGGACGGCGGCGACCTCTACCCCGAAATCAAGCGCCGCGCAAGGGATTTCCTGGACGGCAGGCGGGACTTTGAAGCCGCCGAAAAGGACAAGGTCCGGCTTGAACTTATGCTGCGTCTAGGGTACTACATAACCGAATCGAGCGAGCACAACGCCGAATACAACCCGTGGTTCATAAAATCCCGATACCCGGAACTGGTCGAGCGCTACAACATCCCGCTCGACGAATACCCGCGCCGCTGCGTCCGCCAAATCGAGGAGTGGAAGCAACTTCGCCGTAAGGTCGTCGAGAATGAGCATCTTGGGCATGAGTTCACTCATGAATACGCGGCCGGCATCATCGCCGCGTGCGAAACGGGCGCGCCTTACTGTGTGCACGGCAACGTGCCCAATACAGGCGGCCTTATTGCCAACCTGCCGCGCGAGGCGTGCGTTGAGGCGCCCTGTATGATCGACAAAAACGGGGTCAACCCGTGCTATGTGGGAAACCTGCCAGAGCAGTGCGCGGCGCTCAACCGTACTAATATCAACGTCCACCTGCTCACAATCAAGGCGGCGCGGTCGCGCAAAAAAGAGGACGTCTACATGGCGGCCATGCTTGACCCCTTGACAGCGGCGGAACTGTCCATCGACGATATAGTATCCCTGTGCGACGATTTGTTCGAGGCTCACAAGGACTGGATGCCGGAGTACAGGTAACAACTTGTACTTTATTCGATGCCGGCTCGAAAAAATTCGGAGAAAATAGTAATCGGTTCAGGGAGCTTTAAAAAATGGAGTAAATATGGAGTAAAAAAACCATTCCAGGCGTCCCAAATCCCTAATCAGCTTGAATTGCCTTTCTTGTGGTTTTTTGAGGACAAAAAAATCCTCATTTTTCCAGAAATTTTCGCTCGGGGAGGGGCGATTGGAGATTGGGGAATGAATTTAACCCTTGACCCGAATCAGCTAACTGTTTCATTGTTTCAATATTTGCTTTTCCGGCACTTTCATAAGAGTACGTGTATGGGTTTCCCGAACCGAATTGAATTGTAATATAGGTATCCCCGTATTCATAGGATACGATATTTGAGTTACCTCCAAGATTAGCATAGCGTTTCATTTTATTACCCCTCGTCTTTCTGTATTCTTAACTTCTTCATTCTGAGTTGCGGTGCATCTCTTCCACCTTCCAAGATGTCAATTATATCTTTTCTGATTTCTTTATCTTCTATTGCCCCCATTTTATATGTAAATTTATTGTTTTCATATTTGGCAACAATTGAAACCAATTATTTCCACCAATTACCGCTTCATTCGATATTTCCGATTCCGATTCGCTCCGATTGCCGCAACAACACCTTCATCAACAAGCTCAAGCAGTACACGCCGAGCGGTCTTTGCGGAGCGTCCAATAATTTCCGCCGCTTCCGTCGCGCTGATTTCGTCCTTTTCGGCAAGATACGCGAGAAGTACGGGGCGGTGCTTTTTATCGGACACGGAATATTTATCGCTCATTTTATCGTCCATATTGCCGTTATCGGACATTATTGTGTCCGACAACCCAATCGGCACAACCGTCCTAAACACGTCGCCTTCAATGAGTTCTGGCTCTCCGCCGGAATAAATTTTTGTATACTTGTATAAATTCCGAACGCCGGATCCAAGCACATCGGCACGTCCGATATTGATGAAAAAGTTTGCGAGTATAGGATTTTTTGGGTATGGCGTGAACATATTAGGGTCAATTTTGCCGGGGGATTTTGGCAAGCACCAATTTTCGGTTACAATACGGTCGCGTTCTATAATAATTTTTGCGGGGTATGCACTCAAATGCTCGCGGTGTATGAGAATGTTGCTTACAAGCTCGCGCGCAATCCAAGACCTCACGCTAACGCGCTGACCATCGACAAGAAAAAATCTGTCGAGAGTGTGCTTGCCAATAAATTCCAAAAGTTGGTCGTATGCGTCAATCAAATTAACTTTAACCATTAATCTGTCGTCGTATCGGTCGAGGTTGTCGCGTCGGCAGATTGCATCAGTAACGTAATTCGGGGTACAGGATTGTATAACTTCCGGTTTTCCGAACAGCAGAACCGCCGCAAGTGTATACCCGGTTTTTCCTGAGTCGGGTTCATGTTGATATAAGCCTGCGCTTTTAAGGATTTCTTCATCGTTCATTTTTTCCCACGGGTGGTCTGTGCGGTTGGTAACGGCAAGCCTGCGTACAATCGGCATTAGCCGAGTAAATTCAAAGTCACTTTCTTTTGCGTATGGGAATATTTTGCGTTCTGAATAATCTCCCACTTTGCGTTGATGTATGTGAGCCACCATAGTAGAGTTTCGAGTTATATCCATGTCGCCGTCTTCGGCGCGGTCGTATATTCTGCCGCCGAACATAACAATCTGCGAATTTGCGGGAACATAACACCACAAAACGATTTCGCCATCAATTTCGACTTCTTCAAGCGAAAGAAATAATGTTGGCGCAAAGCGTTGAAAGTTATTTAGCGTATTTGCGAAGTTCTTTTTTATATTTTGCACAGCGTTCGGATTCACGCCGCTAACTGTACCATCATCCTCAACGCCGAGCAGAAGATAACCGCCGTATCGGTTTGAAAACGCCGACACGGTTTCAAAAACATTGATAGTAAGCTCGTGTTTACAGCGTTTGAACTCGACTGTAAGCCCTTCTCCGTCACGGATAAACTGTTGAAGTTTAGTCAGCATTTTACAACCCCCTTGCTAATTAATAAATGGTAAACCCTCAGCTTTGCTGGGGGACGTGCAAAGTTTGACAATTCCTGGAACGGGCTCAATCCTATCCTTGTGAACCGCTCAAAGTTACAAGGAGGAGTGAACCCGTGAAAGATATATCGAGTTTATGCCACAGCACTTGGGATTGCAAGTACCACATAGTATGGATACCAAAATGTCGGCGTAAGGTGATGTTCGGAAAGATACGGCAATATCTTGGCGAAGTGTTTCATGAACTTGCGAGACAAAGAGAGAGTCGAATTTTAGAAGGCCATATTGCGTTGGACCATGAGTGTGAGTATTGACGAAGAGCGTGCACCGGACGCGACGACTTTGCTGAAGTTTCGCCGTTTGCTTGAGGAGAACAAACTTTGCGAGAAATTGTTCGAGGACTTGAATGATCGAGAGTTACCACAGGCAATTGCGTAAGGCGACGAAAGGCAAGTCAGTATTCCCAGTGTTTTTCCTCCTTTTATAGTATTAAAGTAATAGAAGCATTTTATTAAATTATCATTTTTTATACTTTATCTTCATGGTTTTGTGATAACTTACGCCGCCGCTCTATTTTTACTTTTAAGACTTGATTAGCAGTATCGTTAAGAACATTATCGTGATGTTCATGAGATTTTTCGCGTTTTTTTTTCTGAATCGAATCAAATAAGAGGGCAAAAGGAAAGAATATTAAAGCTAGTAAGAAAGCTACCTCTAATATGGGATGATCCATCGGCACCCAAAAACTCATGATATTTCCCCCTAGTTGAGTATTACAGCCGTTCCAGACATGCTTATAGTAATACCGTACAAAAAATGAACCGTACTACTATTACTAGTGAAACCAGTGTCAGTTGTCACATAAGAAACAGGCACCACAGCTTTGCTGACTACGAAATTAATAAGCGCGTCGCCTCCGGTAGCATAAACTTCATTTTTCATTTCTTCTAACATATTTTCTTCTGTTATGAAAATATATTTGTTGATATTTTCTTCTGTTTGGTCAATTAAATGAAAATAATTTGAACGAGTTACAATATCAATGTGTTTGTTAATCTCGTAACCAGGAATAGTTGATGATGTAGTGACGATCATATCATTTTCTCCTTTTTTCATGAGATTTACAGATTCACTTTTAGCCTTGTGCTTTTTACTATTATTACCAGAGAGCTTATCAAGAGCAGTTACCAATTCATTGAATCTATCCTTAGTTATTTTGCTGGAATTATAATCTTCAAGCAG
>Ga0099364_10005096_pt1 | contig 19631 bp, 9 predicted proteins | sample TergutTh196P3_FD_73070 | JGI IMG/M metagenome (GOLD analysis project Ga0099364, IMG submission 73070) | Microcerotermes parvus P3 segment gut microbial communities from Pointe-Noire, Republic of the Congo - Th196 P3 | ecosystem: Host-associated > Arthropoda: Insects > Digestive system > Gut ... | reverse complement strand
GGTATTGCCCAGCATGACGTGATTGAGCATCAGCTTCGTGGACAGGAATACTTTTTCGTAATCCTGACCGTCATAACGGCGCACACGGTCGCTAATCAGGAAAGCGCCGATGTCGCTGATCACCTTGGTTGGGTTCGCGCGGTACTCGTCTTCCCAGACCCGCACGATTTCATCGGCTTGCAGCCAGACATTGCTGCTTGGCTCGTACGCACTGCCCAGGCGAAGCAACTCACCCTTCTCGAAGAAATACAGAATGTCCTTGCCAGAGGGAGAGTCGAGCGCCGTCTCGTCCTTGTCCTCTTCATTCTTGTTTTTCTTGTCGAAAATGGAGGTGTTGTTCGATTCGAGCTGCGCCAGCGCGCCATCAAGGTTGCCGTGCTTCAGCAAGGTCATGGTATCGTCCATTTCCTTGTTGTAACTGCGAAAAGGATTCCCCGCGCAACCCGCCAACAGTGCCGAAGCAACGAGGACAGGCAATAACAAACGCTTGGCGGAATGCGATCGTGCTAGTTTGGCCATGTTTGGCATAGCATTTTTTTCCCTTTGTGACAAAATTCACGAAGTAAAAAACCGAATGATATATACACGATGGAATAGCAGCTTGTCTACATTTTATTTATGTCGACATTGGCATTATAAAAAAATTTAATTGAATAATTAAAACAATTATTGAATACATCATTGTAATAACGCTATCAACTGGTAACATTCGATGATCGAGGAACTCACCCGCATACACCGAAGCCGAAAAATATCGTCGCATTGCCCTGCCAGCGCCTGTACGATGCAGTGTGTGACGCGAAAACAGTACGACACGAAGCAAATGAAGTGAGGTTAATGGTCGGCAGCAGCGCCTATCTCATATACCAGGAGCCATCACAAACGATTAAATTTATATGAACATTGATTTAGGGATATTTCTTTAACCAATGTCGGTATAAACGAGGTGTGGGCAAGTTGTAGACAAACAGGTGTTTCGTAGTGTATATATATGCGGCTTTTTTATTTCGTTTTTTTTCTCAAAGGGGAACAAAACACCATGACACACGTATCTACAAAATCACATCCCGTCAAGCGTTTATTGTTGCCCGTCCTCGTTGCTTCGGCACTGTTGGCGGGTTGCGCAGGAAGTCCTACGCGCAGTTACGACAAGGAGATGGGCGATACCATGGCCTTGCTGAAGCAGGGCAACCTCGATGGCGCGCTGTCGCAACTCGAGTCGAACAACGCTTCCTCCGGCAAGAAGGATGGCAAGGACAAGACGGCGCTCGACTCTCCTTCGGGCAAGGACATTCTGTACTTCTTCGAGAAGGGTGAACTGCTTCGCCTGGGCAGTGCGTACGAGCCAAGCCGCGAATCCTGGCTGCAAGCCGATGAAATCGTGCGGATCTGGGAAGATGAGTACCGCGTGAACCCGACCAAGGTGATCGGCGACATCGGCGCTCTCCTGATTAGCGACCGTGTGCGCCGTTATGACGGTCAGGATTACGAAAAAGTATTCCTGTCCACGAAGCTGATGCTCAATCACATCATGCTGGGCGATACCGAACTTGCCCGCATCGAGATGAAGAAGACCTTCGAGCGCGAAACGCTCATCAAGAATTTCCGCGAGCAGGAATACGACAAGATCCGTGAAGAAGGAGAAAAGCAGTCCATCTCGTTCATGCCGAAAGACCTGCTGGAGAACGGCTATCCGATGGACCGGCTGGAAGACGCGGAAGTGAACGCGCTCAAGAACGGTTACCAGAATGCGTTTGCGCATTATCTTGCCGGTTATTACTTTGAGATGGTGGGAGAGCCGTCGCTGTCCGATCCCGGCTACCGCAATGCTCTGGAACTGCGGCCAGACAGCGCGCTGATTCGCGCCAAGACCACCGGCAAGACCGCGAAGCCCGGCCCGAATGAAGCCGACGTGCTCTTCGTCTTTGAAAGCGGCCAGGCGCCGGCATGGAAATCCGTGACGATTCCCCTGGTGTTGCCGATCAACAAGGAACTGATCGCTGTGCCCCTGTCGTTCCCGGTCATTATCTCCACCGGGGTCTACACGCCGACCTCGCTTGGTGTTGGCGGAAAGAATCTGCCCGTCGAGACCCTCGTCAACGTCGACGCGATGGCGAAACGCCAGTTGAAAGACCAGATGCCCGGCATCATTGGTCGCACGGCCATCCGTGGTGTCATCAAGGGCGCCGCGCAATACGCAGTGCAGAAGAAAGGCGGAAAGGCTGCGGGACTGATAACGGGCGTAGCAAACGTTGTGACGGAACAGGCCGATGAGCGCGCATGGCGCACTCTGCCGGCTCGCCTGTCCATCGCTCGCGCCATCCTGCCCGAGGGAGAGCAAACGATTGAATTCCGTACCGGCAGAGGCACCTACCGCAGCACGATCACGGTCGGCGGCAAGGTCAACATCATTCCCATCCGGATCGTGGGCGATTTCGTCTATGTCGGCCAGCCGGAAGCAAAGGGATCCTTCACCGAATTGCCTTCCTCCGACTGGGCGAAGCTCGAAGAGGATGAAAGCATCGAGTCGATCCGGGAAAGAGTGGATGCGATCACGAAGCAGAAACAGTCGTCGACCCCGGCGAGTGGTTCGTCCGCCCCATCGGGCAAGCCTGCCGATGGCGGCGCGTCGGAGCTTCTGAAGAAGAACCCGTTCCGCCGTTGAGCACGGGTCGAACGCAGACTCGAGGCTGCGGGGGGAACAGGCGTAAGTTCCCCCCAACGCTTGGTGTCTGGTGCGCGATGCCTGAACATACGTTTTTGACAGGAGTTGAAACATGAAGAGAATGGCTGCGATTCTCGTCCTTGGGGCGGCTTGCGTGGGCTTGCCCGCGTATGCTCACGATCATCACGCTCAAGAGCGTACAGGCGGTTCGATTGCCAGCAAGGTGGAAGAGCTTGGCAAGATGGACTCTCTGAAGGTGACCGACATGCTTGCCGCACGCCGGGACAACCTGCTGCGCATCCAGTTCACCGTGACCAATTCGTCCCCCAAGAATGAGCAGTTATATTACCGTTTCCGCTGGCTGGATAATGATGGCTTTACCGTCTGGGATGAAGAACCCTGGAAGCCCGAGATCATCTACGGCAAGCAGGACAAGGTCATCAGCGTCGTTGCGCCCACGTTCAAGGCCACCGATTTCAAGCTCGAACTGCAGAGCCCGCGCAATTCGACTTCTGCCGAACGCAGGAGTACTGCCGACAATCCACCGTACCACTGAGTCTTTTCCCAGGACGACGTTTTCAAGATGTTTTTACATTTCAGGAGTTTTTCATGAAGTTTTACCGTATTTTGCTGCTTCCCGCCGTGCTGTCCCTTGCCGCCTGTGTGTCGAATTCACCCACGACCGGCGGAAGCGGTGTCAGCTATGGCGATTCCAAGGCCGTCGAAACGGTGTCGACCGATCTGGGTTCCACCGACATCCAGATGACTGCCGAAAAGATGACCCAGTCCATGCTGCAACATCCTGTGTTGCAGGACATCATCAGTAAGCGTGGGTTGCTCATGGCTTCGCCGGTGGCAAACAAGACCAGCGAGTACTTCGATACCAAGCTCATTACCGACACCGTCCTCTCCCAGTTGCAGAAGAACGGGGTGCGCTATGTGATCGCGGGCGATGAGATGCAGAACCAGACCGACGAGTTGATCCGCCAGAATCAGAGCGGCCTGTACAAGTCGAGTTCGACCGCGAAAGTGGGCAACATGCAGGGCGCGCAATTCCGTATCGACGGCAGCGTCTCCTCCATCGTCAAGAGAGATTCCAGGACGAAGGACGTGTATTACAAGATCAATATGCGCCTGATCGAGATCGAGAGCGGCATCGTGGAATGGTCGGATGAAAAGGAAATCCGCAAGACGCTCAAGCGTTGATTTTCCGGACCGGGAAATCTGATTTCCCTGCCTGGCGTCCGCCCTTTTCCGCGCTTCATTGCGCGGCAGGGCGGGCGAAATCCATAACCTGGAGAGCAACATACTATGACGAATGCACTGAAAACGCTGTTGCTTGGTGGCATGTTGACCATTTCGACAATGGCCGTGCCGCTCGCGCAGGCGCAGGTGAAAGTCGCCGTCACCAATCTCGCATATGAAGAAAGAGTGCAAGAGTATTTCCGCGAAATCAAGGCATCTTCCAAGTCGTCGATGCGTGTTTCGGAAAGCGAAACCCGTCGCAGTTACCGAGGTTCGGCGAGTGCGAACCACGCATCGAATTATTCTTATTCCGAAGGGACTTACTCCTATATCGACCGGGGCGAATTGCGCAAATTCACCGCCGATATAAAGGGTGAGATGCTGAAATCCGGATTTTTCCGCGTCACGGAAGCGAAGCCCTATACCGCCAAGGACACGGAAAAACTCTACGACATCATCGACCGCATCAAGAAAGGCATGTATCCGAACGCGAAGTACGTGCTGTTCGGTACGGTGAGCAGCATCCAGTTCCGGGAGGAAGCCAATCCGATCCAGAACACGGATACGGTGTCGTACACGTTGAGCCTGGAACTGGTGGGTGATTTCAGCCTTGTCAACACCAAGACTTACGAGGTCATGGCCGCGTTTTCCGCCATGGGCGAAGGTCGGGATACGAAGCTCGTCACCTCGAGTGGCGCAAACGTCGTCCTGAACCGTGGCAAGGTTATCTCCGAAGTGTCCAAGAGCCTGGGCGTCGACGTGATCCGACAAGTGGAAGAGCAACTCATGGTCATCGAAGGCTATGCCCCGCCGGTGCGGGGAACGGTCATCGAAGAGAAAAAACAGGATACCGAAGTCATTCGTTTCCGTTGAGCGCGCATCGAGAAACCCCGGTTGGGAGTTCGGAGGGGACTCGAGGGTTGCAAGCAAAAAGCCGGCGTGCGCGTTAGCATGTCGGCTTTTTTTCGGCGTGCAAATGGGCTGACGGTGGGCACGCTTCGCTTTGCCCACCCTACTGTGTTGTGCTGAGAATTTTTTCAGGGCAGCGTTTTACGAAGCTTTTTGAGTTTTTTCGGGAGAGAATTTCATGAAGTTTTGCCGTGTTTTGCTGTTTCCCGTCGCGTTGACTCTTGCCGCTTGTGTGTCGAATTCGCCTACGACCGGCGGGGTCGGTGTCGGCTATGGCGATTCAAGGGGCGTCGAAACGGTGACGACCGATCTGGGTTCCACCGACATCCAGATGATTGCCGAAAAGATGACCCAGTCCATGCTGCAACATCCGTTGGTGCAAGACATCATCCGACAGGGTGATCCGATCATGGCTTCGCAGGTGAAAAACAAGACCGGCGAATACTTTGACACCAAGCTCATCACCGACTCCCTCCTCACTCAACTGCAGAAGAACGGGGTGCGTTATACGATCGCAAGCGATGAGATGCAAAATCAAATCGAAGAGTTGATCCGCCAGAGGCAGAGCGGCCTGTACGATCCGAAACTGGCCGCGAAAGTGGGTAACATGGAGGGGGCGAAATACTATATCAGCGGCAGTGTTTCTTCCATCGTCAAGCGCAACGCCAGAGTGAAGGACGTGTATTACAAGATCAATATGCGCCTGATCGGGATCGAGAGCGGCATCGTGGAATGGTCGGATGAAAAGGAGATCCGCAAGACGCTCAGACGTTGATTTTTCCCTCCCCGGATTCTCCGAACACCTCCCGCCACAATGCCCGCACCGGCTCGCGCAGGGCGGCGGCATCGGACTGAAGGATACGGGAGGGTTGGTCGTTGAGTCGCTGGCGGTGTTGATGCTGGCGAAATTCACGATAGCTGTCGGCGCAGGCGGCGGCGAGATCGGCGGGAATCAGGCCGAGTTTTGCGGCCATGCCGAGAAGCGCGATGTTGCCAAGGTTGCGCGTGAGATCCGCATGTTCGTGTGCATGCCCGAGTACCAGGTACTGGATCAGGAATTCGACGTCGACGAGGCCGCCGGGATCGTGTTTGAGGTCGAAGAGCGGGCTTTTTCCCGCGTGGGTGGATCTCATCTTGTCGCGCATGGCGATGACCTCGAGGCGCAGGGTTTGCCTGTCACGCGGCAGACGCAGGATGTCTTCGCGGATACGCTCGAATTTTTCGCCCAGCATCGGATCGCCCGCAACGAAGCGGGCGCGGGTCAATGCCTGGTGTTCCCAGGTCCAGGCCGCCTCGAACTGGTATTTCCGGAAGGTGGCGAGCGAACAGGCGACGAGGCCGGATTCGCCGTTCGGGCGTAGCCGCAAGTCCGTTTCAAACAGGATGCCGGCAGAGGTGCGGCTCGACAGCCATGACCTGACCCGCTGCGCCAGCCGGGCGTAGGATTCGCCCGCTTCAATGAAATCGTCGTCGTAGAGAAAGATGATGTCGAGATCGGAGGCATAGCCCAGTTCCTTGCCGCCGAGTTTGCCGTAGCCGATGACGGCAAATTGGGGATCGTCGCGGTGACGTGTCCTGATTTTGCGCCAACACAGGGGAATGGCGAGGTCGACCATGATGTCGGCAAGCATGGAGAGGTGGTCGGCAAGTTTTTCGACCGTAAGCGTTCCGGCAATGTCCTGGACGAGCAGGCGGAACACCTGCGTGTGGTGTTGCTCGCGCATCAGGTCCATCTGCCGCTCCGTGTCCGGCTCGACGGCGTTCAGTTCGGCAACGAATTCGTGTCTGAACTGCTGCCAGTCGGGCGGGGTCGTCAGGTCGTGCGCGCCGAGCAGGTCGTCGAGCAGGATCGGGTGACGACCGAGATATTGCGCGGCCCAAAGCGATGCGCCGATGAGATCGACCAGGCGGCGCAGGGCTTGGGGATACTCTTGCAGCAGGGCGAGGTAAGCGCCGCGCCGGGTGATGGTGTCGAGCAGGTCGAGCCCGCGCGCCAGTGCGTCGTCGGGCGCGGGGGTGGAGATGGCGGCAATGATCATGCGGGGGACGAGAGCATCGAACCGGCTGCGGATATTGTCCGGCAACTGGTTGTAGCGCGCTCCTGAGCGCGTGGCGGCCAGCCGCGCGGCAGCGCTCTGTGGGTCGCGGTAGCCAAGTCCGGCCAGGGTGGCGGCGGTCTCGGTGGTATCGGCGGTGTTTTGCCAGACGGCGGCAATTTGCCGGGGATCGTTGTCCGTGGCGTCCGGTTCGCCGAAAATGACTTCAAAGTGACGGCTGACGGCAGCGCGATGGCGATCGAGTCCTTCAAGGAACGCGGCGTAGTCGGCAAAGCCCATTGCTTCGGCGATCAGAGTTCGGTCGGCTTCGTTCTCCGGCAGATCGTGGGTCTGGGCGTCATCGAGATATTGCAACCGATGTTCGAGTCGGCGCAGGAAGATGTAGGCGGTGTTGAGCTCTTCGACCGCGTCGGGCTGGAGAATGCCGCGTGCGGCAAGGCGCTCGAACACCTGAAGGGTAGGGCGTATTTGCAGGGTTTGATCGCGCCCCCCCCGGATGAGTTGGAATGCCTGCGCGATGAATTCGATTTCGCGGATGCCGCCGGGGCCGAGCTTGATGTTGTTGGCGCGGTCGCGGCGCGTGACTTCGCGCCGGATCTGGGCGTGGAGGGCTCGCATGGCGCCGATGGCGCCGAAATCGAGGTATTTTCGGAAGACGAACGGACGCGAAATGATTTGCAGTTCTTCCATGCGTTCGCCGACGATGGCCCGCGCCTTGATCCAGGCGTAGCGTTCCCACTCCCGGCCCTGGGTGAGGAAGTAGTTTTCCAGCATGTCGAAGTTCGCTACCAGTGGCCCGGAATCGCCGTTGGGGCGCAGGCGCATGTCGACGCGAAACACCTGTCCGTGTTCGGTGATTTCATTCAGCGCGGCAATGATCTGCTTGCCGAGGCGCTCGAAGAACGCGAAGTTGTCTATGACGGTGGGGCCAGTGGTGTTGCCGTCTTCGGGGTAGAGAAAGATGAGGTCGATGTCGGAACTGACGTTGAGTTCCCGGCCTCCGAGTTTGCCCATGCCGATGATGAGCAATTCCTGTTCTTCGCCGGAGGATGAGCGAGGCGTGCCGTATCGCGTAAGAAGCGAGGCGCGCAGCGCATCATGGGCGTGGCGGACGGCGACTTCGGCCAGATCGGTCATGGTTCCGGTGACCTCGGCCAGGTCGGCCATGCCTTCGAGGTCACGCACGGCCAGGTGACACAGCACCCAGGTACGCAACTGGCGCAGCACCGGGCGTAGCTCGACATTACCCTGGTCAGCGATGAATGCGTGCATGGCCTCGCTGTCGAGCGTCTGGCCGAGTCCGTCGGTCAGACGCTCGGCCAGCCAGGGACGGCTGTCAAGCATGCGCTTCAGAAACCGCGACTGACGTGTTGCGCGGCGGATAATTTCCGGCGCTGGAAGATTGAGCGGCATCGAAAGTCCTTGCGTTATTGTTAGAATGCTTCTTCTGGATAAGGGTAGTAGTGAGTAGCAAGCAAGCGGTTTGTCCGGTGACAGGACAATTATCCATTGTGTAGTCGATGTGTCCGTGCAATCGCATGGAACGTCCGGTGTGGGGCAGCGCCTGGCGTTCGCGGTATTGCGTCGTGCCTGGGTGCTGATTTTTAACGCTGAAGTATGAACGCCAAGAGCACTGAATTCTCATTTCTTTCCGAACCGCCTGCCCAAAAACGCTCCCCCTGGCCTTCCATTTTGCAGCGTTTTGTCCAGCAGAGAGCCGTTTTTCGTCGTCTGGCGCGCATTCTGGGTTGGCTGTCCCTGGCTGGCGGTCTCCTGTGCGGACTCCTGTATGTCGTGATGCGCGTCTGGTTGTTTCCCTGGCTTGGCGAAAACCGCGAGTGGGTTGCCGCAAAGCTGACCAGTGCTGCTGGCGCGCCGGTGAGCATCGAGCGCCTGGACGCGGATTGGTTGGGGTTGCGACCTCACTTGCGTCTGGGCGGATTGACGATTCATGCCGGGGAACGTGAAACGCTACGTCTGGAACGGGTCGAGGCCACGCTGTCGTGGACGTCCCTGCCGCGCTGGATGCCCTATTTTCACATGCTGGAAATCACCGGCCCGGAAATCGAACTGGGACGCGCCACGGATGGCGTTCTCACCGTGGCGGGCATTCGCATGGAACCGGATGCGCGTAAGCGCAACAACCCCATCGCCTGGTTGTTCGATCAGTCCCGGATCGTGGTGCGCGATGCTGCCCTGGTCTGGAATGACGCCTTGCGTGACGCACCGCCGTTGCGCCTGACCGACGTGCAATTTACTTTTGTGCGAGGCGTTTTCAGCCATTCCCTGGAACTCCAGGCGCGCCCTCCCGTAGAACTGGCGAAAGAATTCAAGGTGACTGGCGATGTGCGCCGGTACGATTCCGCGACGCTGGACGGAATCGACGGGCGTCTTTCCATCGGGCTTGAGCAGGCCGATCTCGGTGGCTGGTCGGCGTGGGTGGATTATCCGGTTCCCTGCAAGGGGAATGGCAATGTGCACCTGTGGCTGGATAGCAACGGCAAGGGCGCAGCCGGTCTGAGCGCGAGCCTGGATCTGAAAGGCGTGGAAGCCACGCTGGCCTCCGGTTTGACTCCATTGCGGTTCGATCGGTTCAATGGCCGGATTCTGGCGCGTCAGGCGCCCGGAAGAGTCGAGTTCGAAGCGCGCGACTTGTGGCTGAAATCCAGTGAAATCAATCGGAGCACTCCCGTCAATTTCAGATTTGAATTGCGCAAGACCGCTGACGGCACGTTGAATGGAGGCGCGCTTTCGGCGCCATCGCTCGATCTGACGATGCTCATGCAGTTGTCGGAGAGTCTGCCGCTTGGCGAGAACGAGAAAGCGTTGCTGGCCGAGTTCAATCCCAGCGGGCGTTTGCAGCAATTCTCGTTCGAATGGGAGGGGGAATCCGGCGCTTTGCAGGGTTGGAAGATCGACGCGGTATTTGAAGGCATCGGCCTGACTGCGCGTGGCCTCATACCGGGCATGGGCAACATGTCGGGATGGATCAAGGGTAATAGTCAGCAGGGAGAATATGTGTTCTCCAGTCAGGACGGATACGTCGATCTGCCCAGGGTGTTCGAGGAGGCGCGCATCCCGGTTGCCAGCCTCAACGCAAAGGGCGATTGGAACCACCCCAAGGGCGAGCAGTTGGTCGTGACGCTCGGTCGCATCGACGTTTCCAATGGCGACGTGCAGAAGGCTTGGGCGGCAGGCAGCTATCGACCAGCGGAAAGCGGGCCCGGCGTACTCGACATCAGCGGTCAATTGACCGGCGCCAGGGGCGCGGCGGTGTGGCGTTACATACCCATCATTGCCGGGGAGCGTGTTCGTGACTGGTTGAAGGATTCGATCGTGCACGCCGACGTGGTTGGCGCAAAAGTGGAACTCCACGGTCCATTGCCGCATTTTCCGTTCCGGAATGGGGAGGGGGAATTCTCGGTAATCGTTCAAAGCAAGGATGGCCGTCTCGACTATGTCAAAGGTTGGCCTGCGCTCGATCATTTCAATGGAGAACTGCACTTCAAGGGACCGGGACTCCTTATCAATTCCCACGGCGGAGATGTTCTCGGCGTTCGGGTGGAGCCTCTACGGGTCGAAATTCCCGACCTCAAGAACGCGATCATGACCATAGAAGGGACGGCGAATGGGCCGAGCGCGGATTTTCTGCGCTTCATCGCCGAGAGTCCGTTGTCCGAGCGTTTGCACGGTTTCACGGAGCCGCTGCGCCCCGAAGGCAGCGGTCGGCTCGATCTCAAACTGGTGATGCCACTGCAAGATGTTTCCAGAACCGAGGTCGAAGGGGAGTACCGTTTCAACGGCAATCGCGTCCGCCTGAGCGGGGTCGCCAACGGTCCTGCGCTGGAAGCTGCCGAGGGTAGTCTGAGCTTTTCCCAGGACGCATTGAAGACGCTTGCCATTCGTGGTCGTCTGCTTGGCGGAGAGTGTGCGATCAATGGCAAGATGAGTGAAAGCGGACACGGAGTCGACCTGAGCGTGCGCGGGCAAGTGGAGGCGGGGGCGGTGCGCGAGGCGTTCGATTGGCCGTTACTGGGGTGGATCAGTGGAAACACGCCCTGGAGCGCCGAGATGTCTTTCGGCCAGGGGAGCGGCAAGGTCGTCGTGCGCTCCGGACTCAAAGGGGTGTATTCGCGTCTGCCCATGCCTTTTGCCAAGGAAACCGACGAAACCTGGCCCCTGGAAGTCGTGGCGGTTTCTCCGGGAAGGGACAAGCCCCTGCAGATCACGGCAAAACTGGGTGACAGGCTCAATGCCGTGCTCGAACGCGATGTATCGGGCGCTGTGCGTGGGGGGGTTGGACTGTACCGACCGACGCCGATGTCTTCCAATAACGGGGTGCAGGTCGCGGCCACGCTCGACATGCTGGATATCGACGCCTGGCAATGGTCTCTGTCCGCAGGAGCAGGAGAAGGCCAGGGCGATGGCAACGGCGACGATGCGGCGCTGTGGACGAGCGTCATGCTCGATGCGCGACAGGTACGCGCTTTCGGATATATCTTCAACGCGATGCAACTGCGCGCTGCAAACAATGCCGAAAGCTGGACGGCGCATCTGAACAGCACCGAGGCGCAGGGCGTCATCTCCTGGAAACGCGGAGGGGACGGCATCTTGTCGGCGCGTTTAGGTCGGCTGGCTCTGTCGGGGGACGGAGCCGACGATGACGATCAGGGCAAGAACGATTCGCTCAGTTCGCCTCCTCCCCGTGGTTTGCCGGGACTCGATGTGCGGGCGGAGGAATTTGCCATCGGCGAGCGCGAGATGGGGCAACTCGAAGTACGGGCCACTAACCAGGAAGGTGCCTGGCGGCTCGATAATTTTTCCATACGTCATTCCGATGGGCAGTTTTCCGGCAGCGGTCACTGGCAGCCCGGCGCGCAACACAGTACGCTCGATTTCACCCTGAACGTCACCAATGTCGGACGCCTCGCCACGGCGATGGGATACGGCAACATCGTGCAGGGCGGGCATGCGAAGCTTGCCGGAAAACTCGAATGGAACAGCTCGCCGACCCGAATCGACTACCCGACGCTCTCCGGCCAGATCGAGCTCAGCGCCAAGGGTGGTCGTTTCGAGCGTATCCAGCCCGGTGTCGGGCGCCTGCTCGGCGTCCTCAGCCTTCAGGCATTGCCGCGCCGGGTGACGCTCGATTTTCGAGATGTGTTCTCCGACGGATTCGTTTTCGACCGTATCGAAGGCAAGGCCACGGTTTCCGAGGGGGTGATGCGTAGTGATGACATCGCAATCGTTGGCCCGGCGGCGCAGGTGCAGATGCGAGGAGAAACCGACATTGCAGCCGAAACGCAGGATTTGCAGGTGAGGGTACAACCGACCCTGTCCGAGTCGGTTGCCCTTGGGGCGGCCATCGTCAATCCGGTGGCAGGTGTGGTGACTTATCTGGTGCAGAGGTCGCTTGGCGACCCGATCGAGAAACTGTTTGCCTACGATTACACGATCACGGGCAAATGGGAAGATCCGGTGGTCGAAAAAGTCGGCGCTTCGCCGCTCACGCCCGCGCCCGAGAGTGACGACGGAGGGAAGCCGGGAATTTCCCGATCGGATCAATGAGCCGTATCGGGGGCAACCCCCTCGAACGGTCGTGAGTTCCAGCCGTTGCGCGCAGCAGCCATCGACGACGGGGGGTTCAAAGGAAAGGCGCTCGTTTTTTTATTTTTGCTCCCGCCGTTTTTTCCAACTCGTCGTGTGGTTCGTGAATGAACGCCCGCCCTGTTGCACGGCGTTCTTGCGGGACGGGCGGGACTCGCCGCTGCTGCGGCTAATCCATTTTTCGCGTCCGCCCCGTTTTTCCTGTACTTGTTTTTCCCGTGCCTGTTTCTCCCAAGGCTTCGCGGCAGCTTTGTGGGATCTGTCGTCACGGCGCGAGTCGACGGCGCTCCGGGGGCGACGCGCGGGTAGCGCCTCGTCTTCTCGAAACGGGCGCATGTCGAGCGGGCGATTGCACACCACGATACGCTTCAGCGTGGCGAGCAGGCCGGAGGGGAGTGCAGGCAATTCGACGGTGGAAAAATCGTTGAAAAGATCGATCTGACCGATGAGCTTGCCTTCAATACCGCCTTCATTGGCGATTGCGCCCACGATCTCCCTCGGCGTGACGCCATGATCCCGGCCAACCGCGATGCGGTAGCGTTGCGTTTTACCGCTCGCAAAAACCTTTTCGGGAACGGCATCCGTCGTGTTCCGGTCTCGCCGCGCGCCACGCGTGCGCGGCGCATCGGCGACGAACGATTCCCTGCGCGGCGGTTTGCCCTGCGGATGCAGCACGGTGGCTTGCTCCCAGCCCCGGCCTTCTTCCTCTTCGATCTGCAATGGCCGACCGACCTGCACGAGATAGGCGAGCGCGGCGGCGACTTCACGGGAGGAGAGGTCGTTTTCTTCCACGATTTCTTCTACCACGTTCATGAAAAAACCCGGTTCCATGTCCGGATCGGCCAGCGTGTCCAGCACTTTCTGCTTGAACTGGCTGATGCGCAGACTGGAAACGTCTTCGCGGCTGGGCAGCGCGATGGGTTCGATCGGCTGTCGGGTGGCGTGCTCGATGCTCTTCAGCATCCGCCGTTCGCGCGGCGCGACGAACAAGATGGCGACGCCTTCGCGCCCCGCGCGTCCGGTGCGGCCAATCCGGTGAACATAGGCTTCGGTGTCGTAGGGGATGTCGTAATTGATGACATGACTGATGCGCGGCACATCGATCCCTCGGGCGGCTACGTCCGTGGCGACGACGATGTCGAGCGAGCCGTTCTTCAGTTGCTCGATGACACGTTCGCGTAGTCCCTGCGTCATGTCTCCGTTGAGCGCGGCTGCGGCATAACCGCGTGCGGCGAGTTTGTCGGCCAGTTCTTCCGTGCCGATCTTCGTGCGCACGAAGACGAGGGCGGCATCGAGTTTTTCTTCCGCGTCCAGGATGCGGGTCAGGGCGTCGAGCTTGTCGACGCCGCGTACCAGCCAGTAACGCTGGCGGATTTTTTCCACCGTCGTCGTGGCCGCGCGAATGCGCACTTCCTCCGGCTCGCGCAGGTGACGATGCGCAACGCCTCGAATCGCGGCGGGCAAAGTGGCCGAGAACAGCGCAGTCTGGCGGTTCGAAGGCGTGTGTTCGAGAATCCACTCGACATCGTCGATGAATCCCATGCGCAGCATTTCATCGGCCTCGTCGAGCACCAGCGTCGAGAGGGCGTCGAGCTTGAGGCTGCCGCGTTCGAGGTGGTCCATGATCCGGCCCGGTGTGCCGACGATGACCTGCGCGCCGCGCGCGAGTTGGCGCAACTGCACCACCATGCTCTGGCCACCGTAGATGGGCAGTACATGGAAATTTTGCAGGTGACGCGCGTACCGGGTGAAGGCTTCGGAGACCTGGAGCGCAAGCTCGCGCGTCGGGGTGAGCACCAGCGCCTGGGGTTGTTTGCTGGCAAGATCGAGCCTGACCAGGATCGGCAGGGCGAACGCGGCGGTTTTACCCGTTCCCGTCTGCGCTTCGCCGAGCAGGTCATGCCCTGCAAGCAGATGCGGAATGCACATCGCCTGGATGGGGGAAGGGGTTTCGTAGCCGACTTCGGCAAGCGTGGCAAGCAGGTGGTCGGGAAGGCCGAGTTGCTCGAACGAAGGCATTGCGGTGGGGGGATGGGAGGTTTCAGTCATCATGATATGAATTCGAGGCACAGGGCGCTTGTCGGAACAGGGCGAAAACAAAATGTCATTGAAATACGAAAATATCCGGTCGATTCAGAAAGCGAAACACGACCCGAAGGTCGTGTCTCAACGAAACACGGGCTGAAGACCGTGCTTTAAGGGAAAGCGCCCTTTGTTCAGATCGGGCGGATATTGGCCGCCTGCAAGCCCTTGGGGCCGGTTCGGACTTCAAACTCCACGCGCTGATTTTCGGCGAGAGTCTTGAAGCCTTTGCCCTTGATTTCGCTGAAATGCGCAAAAAGATCGTCACCACCCTGTTCGGGGGTGATGAAACCAAAGCCTTTGGCATCGTTGAACCATTTGACGGTACCAGTTTGAGTGCTCATTTATGTTCCTGTGAAAGAAGCCGGATTGTGTGATACGGGCCTAGCCCGGAAAGCCAGAACGATCAAGAAACGTATCGAGGGAATCCAACCGGGCATTCATACACGAACACGAACACGTGGCTACCGCAGGTACAACGCTTGAATCGACTGCCGCGCCAAGATACACGGTTTTCGTAGCGCGTGTTGATTTTTTGAAGTAATAACTGTTGTATTTTTGGCGCTTTTGACAGGGACGAAACCGCAACCACGGCCAACTCCTCGTTTCGCAGGGCGCGCGCCGGCAACGGGGTCGCCATCGAAGACCGGCGGAAGCATTACAATGAAGCCCGGCTGCACTCCGGACCGGGGGACTCGAGAACACAAGCTGCCAGGATGATCCGGACGCTCTGCATGCCGAAACAATCAAAGCGCGACAGGATGATGAATGTATAACCCGAATACAGATATTGAGCCGCAGACGGCTGTTCCCCAATGCTCGATAAGTGGGATATATACCAGGAGAATCTCTTTTTCACTGCTGCAAAACGCTATCCCGGTATTGCATAGGATTGAAGTCTGCAATGAAGGGGATGCGGTGGTTGAAAATGCAAGGCTTTCCCTTTTGTCGTCTCCTGTTTTTTTCGTTTCTCGGGAATATGCGCTGCCTCCCATCAAACCGGGAGAGAAATGTTGTGTCGAGAATATTGCGCTGGAGTGTGACCACAATCTGTTCTCAAAGCTCGCCGAGGCTGAAAAGGGCGTTTTTTACGCGCGCTTGGCCGTTGACGCGCAGCAGGTGGCCGAGGCGGTTTTCCCCCTGGAATTGCTGACCAGGAATCAGTGGGGTGGGCTGGCTGAATTTCCGGAAAACGCCGCCGCTTTCGTGCAGCCCAACGATCCCGCAGTGGATCGCCTGTTGGTACGGACGCTGCTCACCCTTCCTTCGGGCTGGAGAAACCGGCTGTCCTGGGTGCGTGAATTCGCTGTATTCGGCTCCCGGATTGTGCGGGGGCATGATGCCGAACTCTCCCTGGGAGGCTACGTCAAGGGCAATGTCGGGGAGCAACTTGCCGCACTGTGGCGCACCTTGCACGCGCAGGATCTGAACTACATCCTGCCTCCGCCCGGATTTGAACAGCAGGGGCAAAAAGTGCGCAACCCCACGCAGGTGATGAGCGCCGGGCAGGGAACCTGTCTCGATATAAGCTTGCTGGTGGCTTCCTGTCTCGAACGCAGTGGCCTCGATGCCCTGCTGATCTTCACCCGTGGGCATACTTTCGTGGGGTGCTGGCTTTCGCAGGGTTCATTCAAAACCACCGTCGTCGATGATCTGGGCGCCTTGCAGAAACGCCTCGACATGCAGGAGATCGTCGTATTCGATAGTACGCTGCTTGCCAGACGCGGCCAGGGCGTCTCCTTCCAGCAGGCATGTGAGCAGGGGCAAAAGAACCTCGAAAGGGGGGGCAGCAGCAAATTCATCTGCCTTGTCGATATTGCACGCGCCCGCATGCAGCAGATCAGACCCCTTGCGCTTGCCGAAGGGTTCCAGAGGCGACGCCAGCAATCATTGCAGCCTGTATTTTCCAGTGAGATCACCGTTGAGCCGACTTCATCGAGCATCTTTGACGATGCCGAAGAGAGTCTCGATGAGGACGTGGCGAAAAAAACGGAATCCCCGAAAGATCGTCTCGATCGGTGGCAGCGAAGATTGCTGGATCTTTCCCTGCGCAACAGCCTTCTCAACTACAGCATGCGACGCAGCAGGCGCTATGTGGAAATACTGACCTCCAATCCGGGAGAACTGGAAGACAGGCTGTCGGAAGGCGCTCGCTTCAAGCTGCTCGGCGGGCTGGATCTCATCGAGGTCGGCGCGGAAACCCGAACGTCGGTACAACTGGAAAGCCTGGCCTCTAGGCAGATCGGAAAAGGCTCGCTGGTCACGCCGTTGAACCAGAAAGAACTGGATACGCGCCTCACGACTCTCTATCGCGCCGCGCGAACGACGCTGGAGGAGGGAGGCGCGAATACCTTGTATCTGGCCTACGGTTTTCTTTCGTGGATGCCGGAGGGACGGGATAAACCCTGCATGGCGCCATTGATTCTCATCCCCGCGCGCCTGGAACGACGCAGCATGCTGAGCGGTTTCACGCTTTCGCTGAGTGATGATGAGCCTCGCTTCAATACGACCCTGCTCGAATTGCTGCGCAACGATTACGATATCTTCGACCTGGATATCTTCGATAGAGAACTTCCCAAGAATGATAACGGTCTCGACATCGACGGTATCTGGCGCACCGTGCAGCATGTGGTGAAAGACAGAGTCGGCTGGAAAGTTTCGAACGTCATCGGTCTGGGGTTGTTCTCCTTTGCCAAGTATCTGATGTGGAAAGATCTTGCAGACAATTCGGAGGTTCTCAAAGAGAATCTCGTCGTTTCCCATCTCTTGTCGTCGGCGGGTTCATTTCCTGATGAACCGACTTTCATGGAACCGCAGGAACTGGATGAAAAGTTCCTGCCGCAGGATATGTACTGCCCGCTTTTGGCGGATTCTTCGCAGATGTCCGCCATTGCCAGCGCCGCAAAAGGAAAGGATTTCGTTCTCTTTGGGCCGCCGGGAACAGGCAAGAGCCAGACCATTGCCAACATCATTGCGCAATGCCTTGCGGAGAAGAAGACGGTTCTTTTCGTTGCCGAGAAAACCGCCGCGCTCGATGTCGTATACCGTCGCCTCAAGCAAATCGGCTTGGGGGATTTTTGCCTGGAACTGCATTCCAGCAAAGCCAACAAGGCCGAAGTGCTCGGACAGCTTATCAAGGCCAGCACAAGCGCCGGAAAGGCGGACGACGACTGGCAGCGCATTGCCTCCCGTCTGGCGCTCACCCGTGGAAAACTGAATGCTTACGTCAGAGAACTGCACCGGATCCACTCCAACGGATTGAGCGTCTACCTGGCGATGGGCACGGTGATGAAGGGCCATTCCTGCCCCGTCATTCCCATGTCCTGGCCTGAGCCGGAGTATCACGATCAGGCAGCCCGTGAAGCCCTGTTCGATGTGGCGCGAAAAATAAAAATCCAGGGGCCGAGGGCAAGGGCGCTTGCCGGGACGGCATTGCGGCATATCCGGCGCGAAGAGTGGTCCCCGCTTTGGGAACGGGACCTGCTGCAATCCCTCGAAGCTCTCTGCAAGGCGGGCGAGAGGGTAAGCCCGCGCGCCCAGGCCGCCCAGGCGGTGTGTCCCCTTCCGTTCGCAGAGGCAGAGGGCGAGACGGTCGAGGTTATTCTGCAACTGGCGGAGCGTCTTCTTTCCGCGCATGGGCATGCCTGGCTGTTTGCGCTTCGGCCCGACGCAGTCCGGCTGGTCAGGCAACTGAAAGAAGCCGAAGCCTTGCTGGATGCCTACACGCAAAAGTGGTCAGCCCTTTCCGTGGCGTATCGTCTTGAGGCCGTGGATGCCGACCTCGGCGAAGCACAGGCCATCTGGGCGCTTGCCTCTTCCGTCTGGTGGCCGAAAAGCGTTCTTTACAGACGCAAGGTTGAAAAGATCCTTCAGGGGCTGTGTGGCGCAGCCGCCAAACCGGACTGCGAGGGCGATCTTGCCCTTTTGCAGCAACTGCAAGACCTCAGGAAACAGATCATGGCGCTTGAGTCGCCTACGAGTACGGGCGAGCAAAAGACGACCCGTGGCGGCTCCAGGAAACGAAGTATGGCGCTTGAGCCGTTGTCAGTCAGTACATCCGGGGTTTTCGCCGCTTTTGCCACCGACCGGCAGGAACTCGGCGCTGCTGTGGCCTTCGCGGAAAGTCTTCATCGGTGCACGGGGCATCTGGCGGAATCTCCCGAGCAGGTTGCGGCGCTCAACACCGCTTTGGAGCAGTTGCTGGGGCCGGGAAATATGCTTTTGGCGAAGGACGGCAGTGTAGGCAGAGTCTTGTCCGATTGGGTCGAGGCAATACGGGATTATCGAGATGCGGCCAGTGTGACGGAAGGTTTCCTGGAGACCGAACTGGAATTGTCCCGGTTGCCTTTGGCCGAAACGCAGTCCATCTGTTTCGGCATCATCGAACAAAAGCCACATATCAACGCCTGGTGCGCCTGGTTCCGGGTCAGTTCGCAAGCGACGAGCCTTGGGTTGCAGTCCCTGGCGGATGCGGTGGCTCAGGGGGATATCGCGCCTGATGGGGCCGAAGAAGCTTTACGTGTCAACTATGCCCGATGGTGGATCGTCCAGATCGTCGAAAAGCTCGCCGGACTCCGATCCTTTGTCTTCTCTGAGCATGAACAGGCCGTTGCAGACTTCAGGGAACTCGATGAAACCATCCGGAAAATGACCAGTGCATGTATTCGAGGCAAGCTTCGCAGCGCGGCCTCGCCGGAGGGGAATGCGGCGGAAAGGCGGATATTGCAGCGCGAGTTCGCCAAAAAGAGACGGCATATGCCCGTGCGTCGGCTGATCGAGAGCCTGCCGACCCTGCTGCCGCAGTTGACGCCGTGTCTGCTGATGAGTCCCCTTTCCATCGCGCAGTATCTTGCCGCCGGAAAGACGGTCTTCGATCTGGTGATTTTCGATGAGGCTTCGCAGATCCCGGTGTGGGATGCCATCGGCGCCATGGCCCGAGGCAGGAAGGTGGTCGTTGTGGGCGACCCGAAACAGCTTCCCCCCACCAATTTCTTTCAAAAGACGGATGACGTCGAGGTTGACGACGATGAGTTGATCGATGACGACCTGGAAAGCATTCTTGAGGA
>Ga0099364_10005095_pt1 | contig 19634 bp, 15 predicted proteins | sample TergutTh196P3_FD_73070 | JGI IMG/M metagenome (GOLD analysis project Ga0099364, IMG submission 73070) | Microcerotermes parvus P3 segment gut microbial communities from Pointe-Noire, Republic of the Congo - Th196 P3 | ecosystem: Host-associated > Arthropoda: Insects > Digestive system > Gut ... | reverse complement strand
TTTTTGATCTGGACGGCACTCTTTCTAACTCAGGAATTTTGACCATGGGGGCCTTAGAGATAGTTGCCCCCTCCCAGGGCCTGCCAGTGCCAAGTGAGGAGGCCGTCAAAAGAACCACAGGATATGCCAACCCTGAGTTTTACTACATCCTTTTCCCGGATCTACCCAGGGAGAGGGTGGACGAGATAGGCGCGATGGTGGATGCCCATGAGGCCCGGCTGCTCCCGGCCCTGGCAGAGCAGCTCCTCTTTGAGGGCTGCCGGGAGCTGCTCTTACAGCTAAAGAAAAACAATATTCGCCTAAAGATAGCCAGCACCGGCGCACATGATCATGTACATCCCATCCTGAACAACACGGGGATTATCGCTCTCTTTGATTCTGTTTCCTGTGGGCGTCCGGACAAAACGGAAATGTTAAGGGAGCTGACAAAAGAGGGAGACAGGGCCGGGTATATCATGGTGGGGGACATGAAGAAGGACTACGAAGCGGCCCGGGTTAACGGCATCCTGTCGGTGGGGGCCTGTTACGGCTACTGTGTCCGGGAGATTTCGGAGTTTGATTTTTACATAGACAGGCCCATGGATTTGTTGGGGATACTTGGGATGCCCGTTTAGCGAGGGGGCACAAAGGCCCAGGTGGGGTCATCCCGGGCCCAGGTGTTGTAGTTAATACTGTTCCTTAAGAAGTCGTAGGTATTCCTGCCGTTTTGTAAGTGGGACACCAGGGCACTGGCTCCCAGAGCGATGGCGGCGTATGAATAGGAGTATCGTTGGCTGTCAAAATAGATTTTTGGATCCTCATTGTTTGTGTATTGGGCAATATCAGCTGCAAAGCGCGCCCAGTTACTATTACGGTAATACTCTCCCTGTAGATCATTATAGGGCATCCGGTACGAAACACCTGCGTATTGCGGAAGCCGGATGAATCTATCAATAGTAAAGCTTCCTATGCTGTCACGCAAACGGGCAGCATTAGGCATATCAGCATGCTGGCGGGCTATATGAGCTGTCGTGAGAACCATAAAATCATGCTGCCATGGTGAGATAAGTTGTGTAGGCCAATTGGCGGAGGTATGGGGCGTACCTCTCCACATTACTGCGTTTAGCCCATGTCCATTTGCTCCAATATTCCTCCAGGCATGCCATGACAAATTATTGATTAACTTTGACCTAAAATAATTTTTCTCCAAATCTGAATCAAGAGCTATTGCCGCCGCATCGGATAAGGTTCTTAAGCCCCAGGCTACACCCCGTAACTGTCCTGCGATTAATCCATAACTAGAGTCTGCACCGGGGATATCACCACGGGTATTGCGATGATATAGATCAAATGCCAAATTATAGCCACCCCAATAATAAAGCTCATCGAGAAACCAGCGTTCCCCTGTGATCAGGTAAGGGACATAAACTAAAGAAGGCTGATGAGCCTGATCTGCATGCCAGCCTGTGTTGCCTGTATCACCAATGGCAGCCGGTCCGTTGTAATTTATTAAGTTAAATGAAATTCTATCATCTATGGAAACAGTACGTCCGTAAAAACTATTAAGAGTATCATCTTCACGGTAATGGATGGGAATGGACCCGGACATCTCCCCGTTACTCAGCATAACTTCCCGCATACGGTTATCCATGGTTAATAGGTATTGCGCAGTCCATGTGGGGAGCATTCCTATATCCCCTCTGCCTGCTACACCGGGCATATACATATATATGCTTCCATTACCCATAATATCATTGTCTGAATTATGCCAAAAATTATAACTTGATAAGATGGCGCTTTCATTAATAATCAAAGATGTATCGTAAGGTAAGATCATCCCCGTGGAGATCATGTAGGGAAGATCAAAGCGTATCTCTACTTCCGGGGGTTCTTCGCCCAGCCAGAAGACCTTACGCCACCTGGAGGAGTTGTTATGTTGAAAGTGAGGTTTGCTGTAAACCTCAGAAAGCTGTGTGTAGCCCTGCTTAATAGATAATGCATAGTTTACATTGCCACGGGTACTCAAGTTGATATTTTCTATGGTGTGAGATATTCGGATGTATGGTGTATCACTTCCGCCTGAAGTGGGATAAAAGCGTACTTCCCAGAGAGCATTTAATTGACCGTTACTTTCGGGTAATTCCTGCCTGACAATGATCTCGGTGCAGATATCTCCCCTAAGCCAATAGTTTAGCTGATCAGATTGGATGATTGCTTGCCGGAGATCGGCTATAAGATTGCCTCCATAACCTGAGCCGCTCAAGCCTGTAAGTTCGAGTATTGCTTCTATGTCAGTTTCAAGTATAGCTGCCCTGTCCATGCCCTGCCCATTGCTTCCTGAACTTCTTACAAGAGATAAGGTAATTTCTGAATGGGAAGTAATTTGTGGAATGAGTACGGAGATAACCCCATGCCTTACTGAGCCGTCGGGATAGGTGGACTTTACATCAAACTGGCTGGGCAGGGCTACACCGCCGGAACTAACACCGACTGAACGGCCGGCAGGTACATCTCCCCTTCTAAAAACATGCCCGAATGTTAAGGGATAGTTATCGGTAGTAGCACCTGCTTTTTCCTTAATAATGACTCTGGTAATTTCCGTGCCTGAAGTTAAATCGCCGTTAAAGGGATTTATACAGGAAGCACATAAAAAGGCAACAATAAATAAAAAAATAATTGATACATTTTTTTTGAAATTGTTCATTAAGATATATTATACTATAATATGTTACAGGATGAAATATAGATATAAAGGCGTAATTTTTGATCTTGACGGAACCCTTGTAGACACCATAGAAGACATAGCTGTTTCTGTAAATCAGGCATTAAAAAGCAGGGGCTATCCTCTGCACAATGCCGAGGAGTATAAATCCAAAGTAGGCTGGGGAGTAAAACGTCTGGCACTGCTTTCACTGCCCGAGGGAGTTCAGCAAAATAAGGAAGAAGCAGACAAGCTGGCAACAGAATTGTCCGGGGATTCTGCTGCATTTTACGCAGAAAATCCACTTAATTTTTCCAAAGCATATCCGGGAATAGTGGATGTACTGAGTGCTCTTAAAAGGCTAAAAATAAAAACTGCCGTTTTAACAAATAAGCCTGATCCTGTTGCCCAGAAGGTTATCTCAGGGCTTTTTCTACCGGGCAGTTTTGAATATGTCAGGGGAGAGAGTATAGGAGGAAGCAGAAAGCCTGATCCTGAATGTGTATGGGAACTACTGTTGGAACTTAATCTAAAGCCATCTGATGTCATTTTTGTAGGTGATTCAGAAATTGATATGGAATGTGCCAATGCTGCCGGCTGCTTTCCCCTGGGTGTGGACTGGGGTTACAGGGATAAAGATACAATACTTGCCGGGGGAGCCAGAAGCATAATACATAAGGCAGAAGAATTAATGGAATTTTTTCCAAAGGGAGTATTATTATGAAAGCAGGTGATTCAAGAGTAGATGAAAACCTTTCTGAACTTGCATCGGCAATTGCCAAAACAAATGATGCTGCTTTAATAGAAAATTTTTTGCGCCGCATCTTAACACCAACAGAAACTGCCAATATTGCTTCACGTTGGGCTTTAGTAAAAGCGCTGGAGCAAAAAATTCCCCAAAGGGAAATTGCAAAAAGCCTTGGAATCTCTTTATGTAAAATTACAAGGGGATCAAGGGAAATGAAAAGTCCTGACAAGGCATTCCAAAAAATGCTTGAGCTTAGGGAGAAGAAAAATTAATTACTTTAATAAAGAAAGATTCATTATCAATATTGACGATGATGAAGCAAAAAGCTTAAAAGCAGTTTTTTCCATTCCCGAAAAAGAAATCATCCTTTCTGTTCTGGATGATTCATTATTAAAGAATCTTAAACAGATAGTTTTATTTACAGATAAAAAAATATACTGGAGCATTTCCAATGTATATATTAAAACAGGTCTTGAGAACAAAAAAAATGATAACAATACCATACGATGTCTTGATAAAAAAATTTTAAAAGATGCTTCAATTTACATTAAAAAAGAAAAAGCCCTTACTCTTATTTTTCTTGTAAGCGAAAACATAGAGCTGATAATTCCCTTTTCCTATATACAGAATGAAAGTTCCCTGGCACTTAGCTTTAATAACTATGTTTCCAAAATTGGGGGGTCTTACAAACCAAACTATATAATTAACCAGATAATATACAATAAGCTATCAAAAACAAACATGATCATAAACGTAAATATAGTTTCCTTGATTTTTAATATTACTTCCTACCTGCTTGCCCTGCTATTTTTGGCAAACCTTTTTACACAGTATTTTGCATTGAATAACGAGAGGATTATTTACACCTTTGTACTATTAAAGGCATCGGGCATTATGATGGGCAACAGGAAATCCATGTATTTTTATCTTATTCTGATAATAATAGCTCCCTTAATTTTATATTGGTTTAGGAATTTGCAGACTACTGCTTATGATACATCAATATACATTCTATATACCGCAGTTTTTATTACATTGGGAATTTTTGATTTTGATAAAATCTTTAAACACATAGTCCTGGTACTATCCATTGCATCTGTGCTATTTATGGTGTACCTGTTTTTTGCGTTTAGCTTTTAAGCTCTTTTAAACTCTTCCATGGCTTTTAGAAAGGCAGGACGTGACTTTTCTATTACTTTTTCGTCTACGCAGTAGGCAAGGCGAAACCAGCCCGGCATACCAAAGCCGGAACCCGGCACTCCAAGTATAAGGTGTTTTTTAAGAAGCTCAACAAAGGCAAGATCATCACCTCCCTGTGCTGCTTCGCTACTCGGAGCTTTGCAAAAGAGGTAAAAAGCGCCTTCGCATTTGTTATACGCAATTCCGGCTTCGTCCAGGATTTTGCAAAAAGCTTTACGTCGTCTGTCATAGATATCAAGATCAATTTTTACATCGCATAGTTCCCCTACTATGCGCTGCATAAGAGCAGGTGCATTAACATAGCCAAGTATACGCGTTGCATAGGTAAATGCACCCAATAGCAGCTCCTTGTCTTTAATATCAGGACCTACTGTAATATAGCCAATGCGCTCACCCGGCAGGGAAAGGCTCTTTGAATACGAATATACAACTATAGCCTCGGAGTATAAGGAAAGGATGGGCGGAACTTTTATACCATCGTAGGCCAACTGCCTGTATGGCTCATCGGAGACAAGGTAGGGAAATCGCCCGCATGCCTTTCCGTGCTCTTCCAATACTTTTACCAAAGCAGTTAGTGTTTCTCCGGGGTAAATTTTCCCTGTGGGGTTATGCGGGGAGTTAATTAAAACAGCGGCGGTCTTGGGACTTAGTTTTTGCTTAATTCCCTCTACATCGAGGTTAAAATCTTCAAGAGCCGGAACTTCTACTATGCTTCCACCATGGTTCATGGTGTAAGGCCTGTATTCCATAAAGTAGGGTTTGCTTACTATGACTTCATCGCCGGGGTTCAGTATGGATTTAAAGACAACGTTTAAACCGCCGGCAGCACCGCAGGACATGATCACATGAGTGCCGTCTATTTTTACATCCTGCTCTTCTTCTACTTTTTTGGCAAGGATCTCTCTTATGTCAGGGAAGCCGCCGTTTGGCATATAACCATGGGCGCCTTTTTTCTTTTCCTTTGTGAGTTTTGCAAGAACAGTAAAAAATTCTTCGGGCGGATCTACGTCAGGGTTGCCCAAAGAAAAATCAAAAACATTATCCTGTCCGTGCTGCTTTTTTAAGAGTGCTCCTTCTTCAAACATTTTGCGTATCATTGATTGGCTGCCCAGAGCATCTTTTACTGCATTTGCAAGTGCCATGTTAACTCCTTAGATTTTACCTGATTACTTGTTCAATTGTATTAACTATATTCAAAAATTATGTTAGGGTAAAGCATGAATAGCCTTAAAGATTGTTTACAGTACGCTGATGAAACAAAGGAACTGATCTTAAAAAAAGATGCTCTGGAAGAAATTCACTATCTCTTAAAATCCTTTTACAAATTTGAATCTGTCTGCCTTGTTGCTGATGAAAATACCTACAGGGCGGCAGGGAAAAAAGCTGAAGAAATTATTGTCAATGCCGGGATTACAATTTCCGGTAAGCATATATTCCCGGGAGAAAAACGCCTTTTTGCAGATTATGATCATATACGTTTCTTAAAAGAATGGATTCCTACATTAAAGTCTTATCCTAATATAGTACCCATAGTAGCAGGGGCCGGAACATTAAACGACCTTGTAAAGAGGGCTGCCTTTGAATTAAAGCTCCCCTACCTCTGCATCCCAACGGCCACATCGGTTGACGGCTTTACACCTAGCGGTGCCTCGCTTTTAATGGACGGCTTTAAGCAGACCCTGCCCTGCTCCGCCCCTGTAGCCCTTGCCGCCGACACAGAAATTATTGCAGGCGCTCCTGCATACCTCTCCAGCTCAGGCTTTGGCGACCTCGCAAGTAAAATAATAGCCGGCACTGACTGGATTATAGCTGACAAAGCCGGCTCTCTTGGAGCGCCAGAGGCACCTGCCATAGTTCCCATTGCCTACGACATGGTGCAGGACGGCCTGTTGGATGCTCTAAACAGATCCATAAATGCCGCCAAAGGGGACAAGGACGCGGTATATGCCCTCTTTGAAAAACTTTCCATTACAGGCTTTGCCATGCAGTACATGAAGAACCCAAGACCTGTTTCGGGAGCAGAGCATTTATGGAGCCATGTTTGGGAAATGGATATACTTTCTGTTAACGGAGTACCTGTTACCCATGGGCACAAGGTAACTATAGGAACTTTGGCAGCAACAGCCTTTACAGAAATTTTCTTTAAGGATCCCGAAGGCCCGCCTAAAACCCAAAGCACTTTTAAAAGAGCAGGACGCGAAGAGCGAATTGCAAAGGTAAGCGAGGCATTCAAAAATAGCCGCGCAAAGGAAAAAGTTATAGAAGCCTCCCTTGCCAAACTAATGGATGAAAAAACCGTTAACACTATAAACGAGGCTTTTAAAGATAGCTGGAAAGATATACGAAGCAGGGTTCTGGAAAAGCTCCTTCCATATAGCGAGTTAAAGGCCATGCTGGGTAAAGCTCTCTGCCCTCTTACAGCAGCTGAGATAGGCATAAAGAGGGAAGATGTTTTTTCTACTGCCCGTCGTGCCCAGATGATACGCAATAAGTACAGCATACTGGACCTTGCCTGGGACATGGGCAACTTTGAGACTGTTCTTAAAGATATGGAAGCATCGAGTATTTATTTATACTAGAGCCTTATACCAGGGGTCTGGCAATTCTTGCAATGTCTGCGAAAATTCCCCCGGCTGTTACCTGAGCACCTGCACCCGGACCTTTAATAACCATGGGCAAGGCAGAGTAGCGCGCTGTAGTAATAACTACGATGTTGTCTGAATCTACAAGGGATCTAAAAGGACTGCCTTCGTTTTCTTCCCTAAGAGAGAGCCTTGCCTTACCTTCTTCTATAACGGCAACATAACGCAGGGCTCTTTTTTGGTCTTCCGCCGCTTTACGCTTCTTTTCAAAATCCCCATCTATGTTTTTTAGCTCTGTAAAAAAGTCTTCCACGCTTTTAGCTTCAAAACAGGAGGCAGGGAGTATGGGCTCTATGTGTACCTGGGAGAATTCCAACTCCATGCCGCATTCCCTTGCAAGGATAAGGGCTTTTCTGGCGGCATCCATTGCATTTAGGTCATCCCTTGGATCAGGCTCTGTATAACCCTTTGCCTTGGCTTCCGTTACAAGAGCAGAAAAACTTTTTTTGCCGTCATAGTTATTAAAGATAAAACTTAAAGTACCGGACAGTACTGCCTCTATTCTTATAATTTTATCGCCGGATAAACTAAGATCCCTTAAAGTGGAAATTACAGGGAGTCCTGCGCAGACAGTGGTTTCGTAAAGGTAGGGAATATTTCTCTCGCGTGATAAATTCAACAAAAGAAGGTAGTTTTCCATACTTGCAGAGTTGGCCCTCTTGTTAGGCGTAATAACGGGAATGGCGGCCTTTAGAACGTCTTTATAAATGGCAGAAACTTCATCACTTGCCGTGCAATCGCAAAAAGCGGAATTGGGAAGATTCATGGCTTTCATTTTATCAACAAAGCCCGTTAAGCTAAGCTCCTCTATTTTCTTGGCCTCCCTGCCCTCTCTCTTTTTAAGGAGTTCTGCTATATTTTTTGGGTCCAGACCCTGTACATCAAAAGCCATGTGCCTGGAGTTGGCTATTCCAACCAGGTTAATCCTGATTTTATGATCGTGTGCAAGCACTTCCTGCTGATTTGCAATTTGCTGCAGAAGAGTGCCGCCTATTAAGCCGGCTCCTATAAGAAAGAGGTTTACAGAGCGCACACTGGAAAGGAAGAAGGCCTCGTGCACTGCATTAAGTGCCTTGGATTCATCTTCAGTTTTTATTACTGCCGAAATATTAATTTCCGAAGATCCCTGGGCAATAGCAACTACATTAATGCCGTTCCTGCCCAGTGCATGGAAGAACTTTCCTGATATGCCGGAAGAGCTTTTCATTCCCTCACCTATTACGGCAATAATGGAAAGATCATTTTCGGCAAGGGGAATGTCAATTTCGCCTTCAGAAATCTCCTTACGAAATTCATCGCCCAGGGCCTTAAGGGCCTTTTGAACATCACCCGGGTGCACTGCAAAACAGATGGAAAATTCACTGGAACTCTGGGTTATTAAAATTACGCTTATACTCTCCCTTGCAAGGGCGCTAAAGAGGCGGGAAGAAAAACCGGCAACACCAACCATGGCAGGACCCTGCAGACGAAGAAGGGAAACAGGGCTCATGGAAGAAATTCCCCTTACCGAGTAAAGGCTTACCTTTGCCTCTTTTACAATTAGGGTTCCCTTGGAGTCTACATTAAAAGTGTTTCTTATCCTTATTGGAATGTTCTTTTCCAAAGCAGGTTTAATTGAGGGCGGGTAAATAACCTTGGCGCCGAAGTGGGAAAGCTCCATGGCTTCTTCGTAGCTTATGCTTTCTATGCAGAAAACGTTTTTAACCTGCCTTGGGTCTGCAGTAAGTATGCCGTCTACATCCGTCCAGATCTCAAGTTCCTCGCTTTGGAGGGCAGCTGCATAAAGTGCTGCGCTAAGGTCAGAGCCGCCCCTGCCTAGTGTTGTGACGCTTCTGTCCGATTTAGAGCCCGATGTAGAGCCTATAAAGCCGGGAGCTATTTGCAAGGGAGAATTGGATGATTTTTTAAGCTGCGCAAAATGATCACTAATAAGAGAAAAACTTTCCTTTTCGTTTGCTATAGCCTTTCCATAATTATCATCAGTTTTAATAAAATCCCTGGAATCCATTACAGAGGCAGTTATGCCCCTTGCAGAGAGGACGGCAGCTACAAGGGTAGAGGATAAAAGTTCACCATAACTCATTACAAGATCCTGGCTTCTTTTGGATAGTTCCCTTAGTATGTATATACCGTCCAAAACTCTTAAAAGTTCAAGGATAAGCTCCTGTATTTTTGCAGCACTTTCTTCCATATCCTTTCCTGTGATAAAGAGAGCCAGCATGTCCAGGTGGCGTCTTTTAATTATCCCTACCTCATCTTTATAGCTATCATCACCTTTAAGGCATTTATCACTGATATCAACAAGGCTGTCTGTTACCTTATGCAGGGCAGAAACCACTACTACAGCAATATTTTTACGTTTATCGCCAATAATTTTAATTACTTTTTCCAGTGCATCTTTTGAACCAAGGGAGCTTCCCCCGAATTTTAGTACAAGCATATTCTCTCCAGCCTTTATGATACGGATAAACAATAAAAAAGTTAAGGTCTATAGCTGTCTAGCTGTCTAATTTTTGGTATTTATGCTAAGATATATTTATGTCAGAAAATGCCCAGGAAAAGTACCTGATTTTTACCGTTCAGGATAAACGTTATGCACTGCCTTCGGGGATAATAAGCGAGGTGGCAGTTTTGGAAAAGGTCTTTCCTCTGCCCCTGGTTCCGCCTTATATAAGGGGCATTATAAACAGGTATTCTGTTCCCTATGCTCTGGTCGATATTAGCTATCTATTCATGGATGACGAATCCAGTGCAAAAAAGGTAATTGTTTTAAAGGAAGAAATTGATAAACTTGCCCTCTTAATTGATGATGTAAGTGATATTGCAGACCTTTATGCAGAACAGTTAATTAAAACAGATGCACTTGACGCAGAAATTGCAGCTTCGGTCAGTGCCTATTTTGAATGGAAGGGGAATCAGGTATTCTGTATAGATACCGATGAACTTTTAAACAGAATTAAAAACGATTTTGAGAATCTATAATATATGAACTATTTTATTTGCAGTTTTGATAAATCATTACTTGGTATTCCTTCTGCAAAAATAGAAAAAATTCTATCTTTTGAAAGCAGTTCAGAAATTAAAAAACAGGTTTCCATTCCCGCTTTATTTAAACTGAATGATTCAAAAATTGTACATGCACTTATATTAAAGGAGAAGGATGCATTGGTTTTGTGTCCAAAAATTGAAGTGGAAATTGATGTACAGGAAGACAGCATAAAAACCCTGCCTGTATTGCTTTCCCACAGATTTAATTGTATACAAGGCCTTGCCTTTGTAAAGGATGATCTTGTTTTGCTCCTTGATACAGACAAATTATTGGAAGTAGTTAAATGATAAAGACATTAATTGTAGATGACAGTTCACTGGCCCGCGATGTAATAAGGGATTTTTTGGAAAAAGACGGCAGTTTTGAAATTATTGATGAAGCCTGTGACGGTGAAGAAGCCATTGATAAAATATTAAAATTGAACCCTGACCTTGTTACATTGGATATAGAAATGCCCAAAAAGAACGGCTTACAGGTTATAGAAGCTGTAACAGGAAAATGCAATGTTCCCATTGTAGTCATAACAAGCAACGATACTGCAAAAATGGCATATACTGCTACTGTGTTAGGTGCACTGGAATTTTATTCAAAATCAATTTTTACATCGGAATTGACCAAAGAAAAACGCACAGAAATTTATGACACCTTAAAAAGGATAACCAGTTTAAAGGCCGGTAAAAATAACCAGGATAAAGAAAACGTTTTAAATATAGAACCAAAGAAAAGAGAAATAAAGGCTGTTTTAATAGCATCTTCTACAGGCGGTCCAAAGGCACTTTCAAGTGTATTTGAAAAAATACCGGAAGATTTCCCTGTCCCCATTATTATAGTTCAGCATAACACCAGGGGCTTTGACGAAAGTTTTGTTGAATGGCTTGGCACTTTTACAAAGTTAAATGTAAAAATTGCAAGGGATAAAGATGAACTAAACAAAGGATGTGTTTATATAGCGCATACCGATATTCATCTTGGTGTAAAAAGGGAATGGGAAGGGTTTAAGTTTTTTACAGATGACGGAGAGGCAGAAAATAACCAGAAACCGGCTGCTGATTTTTTATTTAGAACTGCATCAGAATGCCTTAGAGATTCAGTAATATCCGTGGTTCTTACAGGAATGGGAAGTGACGGTGCCATTGGCACAAAGTTCATAAAGGAAAGAGGCGGAATTACTTTGGCACAGGATGAAAAAAGCTCTTTAATTTATGGCATGCCAAAGGCAGCAGCAGAAACAGGATGTGTAGATATGGTTTTGGATTTGGAAGAGATCCCACAGGAGTTAATAAAACTTGTATCATGAACGATATAATATGCACTGAAATTTGCCTTGCAGCAGATAAATATTATGGAATTAAAACTGATATCGAAGATGCAGAAAAACTATTGCTTTACCTAAGGGAAAAATACGGAGAGATAAATCCCGGATTAATAGAAAATGCCTTTATCACAGGAGAAGCCTCACCCATTTTAACAGTAAGCGAAACTTATTTTTTTAGGGAAGAAATTCATTTTGCATTTTTACAGGAGCAGATCTCCCTAATAAAAAAATCCGCCGAAAATAAATCCATTAGAATACTCTCTGCAGCGGTTGCAAGCGGCTGCGAAGCTTACAGCATAGCCATGTTATTGGAAGGAGAAAACAGCTACTATATAGACGCCTTTGATGTAAACCCCGAGTCAATAGATACTGCTCAAAAGGGTATTTACGGCCCAAGGGCTTTACGCGAAGACGGCAGCAGCTATCACAAGACAGCCTTTAAATACATGGAAAAAAATGGAAATTACTATCATGTTAACAGGGAATTCAATATAAATTTTTATATTCATAACTTTATGAATGAGTTTCCCGGAAATAATTACGATATAATATTTTTTAGAAATGCCTTTATTTATTTAACAGTTTCAGGGAGGGAGCGTATCTTGCATAATTTATCATCTGCCCTGCGTCCCGGTGGAATTTTAATAATGGGGCTTTCCGAAACTGCAGGGGCAAAACCCCCTCAGATGGAAAGCATGAACCTTAATGATGTTTTTTATTTTAAAAAGCTTTATAATTGACTTTTGTATGGAGGAAAAATGATTTTTTCTAAACTAAAAATTTCGCATAAACTTATTATCAGCAGCGCAGTCTTTTTAATTCCAATAAGCCTCATGCTGTATTTTATTTCGTCAATGACACACGAAAATATTCAAAGAAGTTACGATGTAGATGAAGGCATTAATACATTAAAACCCGCAGTTGTCGTCATGCAGCTTTTACCTGTTTACCTGGATCTCTATTTAGGCCTGGAACAGGGAAATATCAGGGCTATAGATGATGAAATTACCGCTTCTTTAAGGATATTTGAAAGAGCTTTGGAAAGAATAAATAGCGACCCAAAACTCCTTGAAGAATGGCTTAATTTAAAAAATTATAACAGGGATGATGATCTCCTGTATCAAATGTATATAGACTTTGCCTCCACAATTATAGATAACATGGTCTTTCTTGGAGAGAGACACGGAATTAATCTTGTAACAGACATGAACACTTATTATTTTGTTGCTACTGCAATGTCCAGCATACCTGATGCATATATTAGGCAGTTAGTTGTAAGCAATGTTGTAAGAAGAAATCTATTCGGAGCTGATGCTGTTGTAGAAAGATGGAATCTGGAACTGGCCGAAGCCCATGAGCTTGGCAGGCGCTTAACAACAGTCCCCTATACAGGAAACCCAAGGGATATTCCATTTTCCATGATACACTTCAGCGATACACAGGTAATAATAAACAGCAATATTTTGTTTGGCTCTGACTGGGAAAGAATTTATTCAGGGCTTCAATCTGCAATGGATGGATCCAATCCTGAGCTTTATACGGAACTCCTTTATAGAATGGATATGTATGAAAACACCTTTGAAGAACTGGGAGATCAGTTTAGAAGACTTTGGGCATTTAATATACCCAACCCAACAAACCTTTTGGAATTCTTTGGTACCATTAACTATCTTAACACAAATCTTACAAATATATGGATGGAATCTTTTCAGCATCTTGAATCTCTTAACAGGGGATTTACCCGGTCAGCACAAAGACAGTTAATTTTATACCTCTCTTTGGTTTTAATATCATTAGCCCTTGCTATTGCTTTTGTTGTAGTAATCACTAAAGATATCAACCTTTCAATTCGCTCTTTAAGAACATTATTCAAGGGCTTAAACGAAAACGATCTGACAATTTCCCTTCCAATTAATTCTAAAGATGAATTTGGCGAATTAATGGTTGCATTTAACGGCTTTTTGGACATATTGCGTTTAACATTCGGCAGTTTTAAGGAAAGCACCCAAATGGTAGCAGAATCTGTCTTTGATATTTCTTCCTCTTCCAAGGAAATAACAACAACAGCCAACGAACAATCTACAAGCGTTTCTGAAATTGTAAGCACCATGGAAAGCAGTAAAAACCTTTCGGAGCAGATAGCTCTTAAGACAACAGAGGTTGCTAACCTTGCACAGGAAACCCAGGAGCTTAGCAGCAAGGGAGCAGATCTAAGGGAAGCAAACCAGGATATGATGGAAGACATAAGAAACCAAAACCAAAAGATAATAAGAGAGATACGCAACCTTTCTGACATGATAATAAGAATAAGCGAAGCAATAAGAATTATAGACAGCATTGCAGATCAAACCAAGCTTATTGCATTTAATGCCTCTCTTGAAGCATCATCTTCCGGTGAAGCGGGAGCGAGGTTTTCTGTAGTAGCGGCTGAAATCAGACGTTTTGCGGATAACGTTGTTGAATCTACCCACGAAATAAAGCAGAGAATAGAAGAAGTGCAGGAAGCTTCCCAAACACTAATTGCCGAAGCAAACAACGGCTCAAGGCAAATAGAGATAGGCTACGAAAGAATGAGCGAACAAAAAATAGTCTTTGAGCATATAGTTGATAATTCCCAAAATGTAGCAACCCGCTCACAGCAGATTTCCAATTTAAGCAAACAGCAGGAATTGGCATCTACACAGATATTTACCGCATTAAAAGAGATTTCTGCGGGTGTTAAGCAGTTTGTAGTTGCTACTTCCTCTACTTCAAGAATTGCAGATTCTCTTAACGGAATGTCAGAAGACCTAAAAGTGAAGGTAGAAAAATACCGTACAGAACAGGCAGAAGGAAATTAAAACATGGAAGATGTAAACGAAAAAAGCATTAACACAGGTATTGCGGCAATTGCATCAAAAATGGAAAAAGATGTTCTTAACGGCTTTAATATACTTGAAAAAAATGTAAAAAAAATGGAAGACATTAAAGACAAGAACTCCGGAGTAATAAACGGTATTATCTCCTTAAGCAACAAGGTGAATAAAATACGCGATATAGTGCGCGTAATAAACACAATTACAGATCAGACCAAAGTTATTGCATTTAATGCCGCTCTAGAAGCTGCAAGTGCAGGAGAAACAGGCAAACGTTTTGCAGTAGTTGCAAGTGAAGTTAACAGGCTTGCAGATGACATAGCCGGCTTAACCCGGCAAATAAGGGAGCAGGTAGAGGAGATACAAAGCTCATCTTCTTATCTTATTGTTTACAGTGAAGAAGGTTCTGACCGTATTTCCGAAGGTTATAAACTAATTAAAGACCTGGAAGACGTATTTATGGAAATAAAATCTGCTGCAGAAATTACATCCCAGCAGGTAAAGGACGGAAGTAAAGAGCAAACATGGCAATAGATAAGTCTAAATACATAAATAAATTTTCAGAAGAGGGAAGTGAAAATATTGCCACTGTAGAAACCCTGCTCTTTGAGATAAAGGAAGGGGTATCTATACAGGACGATATTGTCACAATAATGCGCTCCTTACACACTTTAAAGGGATCTTCCCGCATGCTGGAATTTACCCAGATAGAAAATATTGCACATTCTTTGGAAACTGTATTTTCGGCTCTTAAAGAAGAAAGAATTTTCTTAAACGACAGAGCCATTAGACTTATTTTATCTACTCTTGATGAATTAAAAAAAGGAATAACGCAGGCAAAAAACGGTGAAGAAACCGACCTTGATACATCATTTTACGAAAATGAACTTTCTGCCCTTGCATCCAACGAAGATTTTAAACTGCCGGAAATAAAAACTGTTAAGGATATTACTCAGGTAAATGTTAGCAAAGAGATTATTCCAAAAGAAGCTGACAATGCAAAGAGTGAAAAAATAGAAGAAGCAAAGGCAGAAAGTATAAGAATTTCGCTTGATAGAATTAACGAAATAATACACCGTATGGCTGCCCTGCAGTCTCTAGAAATTTCTGCCAGGAATATTGCCAGGGAGACTGAGGCAATTAACGCTGCCTCCCGTCTTTTTTCCAAAACAGCAAGAAATGATCTCCCCTGGTACTCTCCCCTCTTGCAGGAATTCCGTTCCATAGAGTCCATGACGGCAAAACTTTTTTCTCAGGTAAAAAATTACTCTTTGGATGTAGAAAACCATATCAGGACTGCCTATGACAGCGTTATATCCCTTCGTATGCTTCCCTTATCAACTGTACTTGATGCCTATCCCCGTTATGTTTTTACCATTGCATCGGAACTGGGAAAACTTGTACGCATAACAATAGAAGGCGCAGAAAACGAAATTGATAAAAACCTTATAGAATCACTTTCGGAAGTTTTCCTTCACATGATACGCAACTCAATAGATCATGGCATAGAGAGCCCTGAAGACAGAAAGAGAGCCGGAAAGGATGAAACCGGACTTATATCCATAAAATGTATGCGGGAAAGCGGTTCCATGAAGGTAACAATTAAGGATGACGGCAGGGGAATAGATATAGAGGCAATAAGAAAAAAGATAATAGAGCAAAACATAGTTTCCAAAGAAGCAGCTGCATCGCTTAACGAGGAAGAACTTTTAAATTATATTTTCCAAAGCGGCTTTTCTATGGCAAAGACACTTACAGACCTTTCCGGCAGGGGTGTTGGTATGGATGCTGTAAAAAATAATATAGAACGCATGAAAGGCAGCATAGCCATACAAACAATAGCAGGAGAGGGAACAACATTTAACATTTCTGTGCCCCTGTCCATGGCGTCCTTAATGGGTTTTCCTATATCATCTGGGGACATGAAATTCATTATCCCTGCAAACTTTGTAGATACCGTTATGTTAATTAATACAAAAGACATTATCACAGTAGTAGACAGACCGGGAATAAAATACGAAGGAAAAATCATAAAACTTTTTTATCTTAACCATATACTAAAAATACAGATAGATGAAAAAATTTCAAAAAACGATATACTGTCCGACTCTGTATTTGTTGTTATAGTGCAGGCCTACGAAGAAACTGTTGCCCTTGCAGTAAGCCAAATAAGCAGCATGCGCCAGGTTATATTAAAAAACATGCCCTCTTTTATGGAAAACATGGAAGTATTTTCCGGTCTTGTGTTAAGCGAAGATTACGAAATGATCCCTGCACTTCATATTCCTACCCTTATTAGAATGGCAAGGCGCACAAAGACCATAGACATGAAGAAGCGCCATATAGATTATGAGCGTCTAAGAAAATCCATACTTGTAGTTGACGATTCAGGTCCTACAAGAGATATACTAAAAGACATACTTGAGACCGAAGGTTACAAGGTTGATACAGCAAAAGACGGCGGCGATGCACTGGCCCTTGCAAAAAATACACAGTACGATTTAATCTGCACAGACATTATTATGCCTAATATGGACGGCTACCTTTTAACGGAAAATATACGCAAAAACGAACAGTTAAAAGATATTCCCATAGTTGTAATATCTTCCAAAACCAGCGAAGATGAGCAAAACAAAGCCATGCTCCTTGGAGCTAACCGCTATATTGCAAAGAACACATTCAGTAACCATGGTTTTTCTAATGCAGTTAAGGAATTAATAGGAGAGGCAGACTGATGCGGCGAATATTAATTTTTGAAGATTCAGACATTTTTGCAGACATGCTCCTTGAATTCCTTGCTGCCGAGGGCTACACAACAGAAAGGGCAGAAAATGGCCTTGAAGGCATAAAAAAAGTTTACTCATTTTTACCTGAGCTTATTATAAGCGACATAGAAATGCCCCTGTTTAAGGGTTATCAGTCTACAAGGCTTCTTAAATCCCGCTCTTCCACCAAAGATATTCCTGTTATTATGCTTACAAGCCTTGGTGAAACAAAGGACAGGTTTTGGGGAAAGGAAGCAGGGGCAGATTACTACATACAAAAAGCACCTGAAAATTTTTCAGAGTTAAAAAGCAAAATTGAAGAGCTGCTAAAAAATGCTTTGCCTGTGGATTATGAACAGATAAAAAGAGAGGGAAGAAGGATAAATGATAATGCGTTAATAGAAATGGTGAATAACCTTTTGGATAATAAGCTCTTTCAGACTACCCTTATTGGTATGTTAACTGATATATCCAAAAATTTAAGTTCATTGGAAGATACCGTAAAAGGTGTTTTTGAACTATTAAAAAATGTCTGCCAGGCGGATATATGCTCTGTAATGATAAAAGATAATGAAAACAGCCTTTTGGTTTACAACTCCAACAATGCATCTTTTTCTACTGCAATTACAGAAGACTTTAAAGCCATTAGCATAGCGGATTTTAACACCCGCTTTTCTGATTACAAGGTAATTAACAATGAAGTAATTGATTTTTTGGATGACGGAGAAAATAACAAAAAAATAGAATCTTACATTATGATACCTCTAAATTCAGGCGGAGATGAATATGCAAGCATGCATATAGGAACTGTTATAAAAGAATATTTCTCCCCTGTTATACTGGAAAACCTTAATGTTTTTTTATCATCTGCTGCCCCCATTATTGCAAACGCACTGCGTCTTAGACAGATGGAAATACTCCAAAAAAAGACAAGAACCGCCTTTGCACGTTATGTGCCGGTTGATGTAATGGACGAAATAATAAAAAAATCCTCAAGCCAGTCTACGCAGAGTGAGACAAGACTTGTTACCATACTTTTTTCCGACATAAGGAGCTTTACCAGCATATCAGAAAATACCCCTGCTCAGGAACTTGTAAATTTTCTAAACAGGTATTTTTCCCTAATGGGGAATGAAATTATCTCCATGGGCGGTAATATAGATAAATTCATAGGAGACGCCATAATGGCTATTTTTGGCGCTCCCAAAGCTTTGGAAAATTCCCCTGTAAGTGCTGTAAGTGCTGCTCTTTTGATGGTAAAGGCATTAGCAAAACTTGATGTAAGCGGAATATACCTTCCCGAACAGGGCTTTGCCACAGGCATAGGGTTAAACTGCGGCGAATGTGTTGTAGGCAATATAGGCTTTCAGGATAAGCTGGACTACACGGTTATTGGAGACACTGTAAACCTTGCAGCAAGGGTAGAAGGGGTAACAAAGTATTACCTACAGCCAATAATTGTAACAGAAAATATTTACCTCGCCGCCAAGGATAATTTCATCTTCCGCAAAGCTGACAGTGTCAGGGTTGTAGGGAAGGATCAGCCTGTTGGACTTTACACAGTGTACTCCTGTTGGGACAATGAAGATGACGGTACTACACCTAAATCACTTTTAATTAACAAAGAGGCTTTGGATTTATATAACAAGGGTTTACAGTTGTATAATATAAGGGAATTTAAAAACTCCAGGCAGTATTTTAGCAATGCTTTGGAAATAAGTGAAAAAGCCGGGCGTAAGGATAACCTTTCTCTGCTTTATCTTAACAGAATAAAGGAATTTGAAAAGACCCCCCCACCCCCTGACTGGGATGCAACAATCACCATGACAGAAAAATGATATATCAAATTTTCTAAATATTGAACCAAAAACTCAAAAATTCCTATTGATAATATGGAAGAAATACGTTATTTTTAAGGTATGATTAAAAGATGCATTATTTTAATTCTGCTTCTTACACCGGCTTTGGCTTTCTCCCAATCCAGGGAAGACATACTTGTCCACATTCCTGCTGTTATAGCCGCAAGACCGGATCATGCAATATTTATACAGGAACACTTCCAGGTTGAAGTTTCCGCTGCCAACTATACCCTAACCCCAACACTTTACAATGCAGACTTTGTAATAAGACTGGAAGTCTCCCAAAACATGGTACTTTACGATGACGGTGTATGGGATCTTCCCCCCGAGGATGAGCCTCAGTTTCTCTTACAGCTAACCCTTATGAATAACGAAACAAACACAGAAATGCTCTCTTTCCAGTACCCCTTCTCTGAGCTTTTTGATATATACCTATTCAGCCTTGAAATGAACTACGCCGCCATGGCAAACGTACCTATTACAAGGCTGGGTGACTTGGCTCCAGATGACGACCGCTGGCG
>Ga0099364_10005094_pt1 | contig 19638 bp, 17 predicted proteins | sample TergutTh196P3_FD_73070 | JGI IMG/M metagenome (GOLD analysis project Ga0099364, IMG submission 73070) | Microcerotermes parvus P3 segment gut microbial communities from Pointe-Noire, Republic of the Congo - Th196 P3 | ecosystem: Host-associated > Arthropoda: Insects > Digestive system > Gut ... | reverse complement strand
AGCATGTCAAGTATATACTCAACACTTTCAAGATACAAGAATGATTCGGAATTTGCGAGAAGCTCGTACGTATCGGTTCGAATGAAAAATCGCAGGGCCTCGGTGCCTGAAATATTGTTCGCAAGAGCATATTTCTGTGTGACTTCCGCCGTCAGCGTATCGATCGCAAATTGAATACTCTCCCGCGTCGACTTCATATCGCAGCCCTCCCTATCGGCTTTAGCAGCAAGATGCCTCTCTCGCTGCCAAAATAGATTTGCGGCGGTAAATTATCAGGTTCGATATTCGCGATAAGAGTATTTATAGCTTTATCGCTGTCAAGTTCTCCGTATCCCCCGCTAAAGTAGACTCGAAAGCTCAATCTTGTATCATCATTTGCCGTGGGCCCAATAACGATATCGTATGTGTGCGTTTTTCGGCTACTATTTCGATTAGCCAGCACAAACAGTATCCACGCCCTATCCGCCGTTTTGAATTCTTTTATGGATAGACCTGCCGCTTTTTTCATATCTGCTTCGTACGTGTAAATATATGCCGTGACCTCAGTTTCGCGCTTTTGCTGCTTTAGCCGCATCTCTTCTATTCTTTTATTGCGCAATGCCAAGTTGACCGCATGATTTTTATTTTGCGTCGTATAAAAACCGTTGCCAAAGTCTTTGTATGGCTTGCCCTTTGAGACATCGATTTTATCAAACAAAAAAACGGAGCCGTGGTATAGTATGATATTCTCGCTAGCATAGGCTGACATATCTATCACCCGCCTTCCTATTTAAATTCATGATGCCTTTTCACAAGCGGAATCGCAAGCGCCAGTTTTTTCAAATATTTGTTCCCACCTCTATGTCATGTCGCGGCGGGAACCGTGCATTTGTAGATTTTGGTTCCCTCTTTTATGCCGTAGCATACGGGGTCGTATTTTTGGCCGTCGATTTCGCGGGTCATGTCTATTTCCTCGACGGAAAAACCCGCTTTTCTCAGACGGGAGGGGAAATCGCTCCCATATCGGCGCAGATGGTCGTGCTGACCGTAGTGCTGCGTTCTGAGTTCGGGCGTGTTGTATGACGGGTCGTCAAGTGTCGTTTCGAGCGAGTGGGTTACCGGCGCGAGAATAAAGGCCACACCGTCTTGTTTCAGCACCCTCAGAAGCTCCTGCATCGCCGCGTGATCGTCCGGGACATGCTCGAGTACGTGGCTGCATATTATGAAATCAAACATGCCATCTTGATATTCTATGCACTGTATGTCGATGACATCCCGTATCTCCTTGTACCTTTTCGGATTTATGTCAACGGGATAATAGTCGATATTTTCAAGGGCGGCAAACTTCTGGTGAAAAATCCTTTCGGGAGCAAAATGCAACAGCCGAACAGATAATAGCGTCTGATGACTGGATAATAAGCTCGTATGATTTTCAAGGTAGAGCCATAGAGCCCTATGCCTTTCCAATGAGTTGCATTGCGGGCATTTGGCGTTTTGGCGCGTTTGCGAACCAAACGAGCCATACTCCGATATGAAGCTGCGGCAAATCGGGCATTGCTTTGCATTTTCCATTGCCGGACTATCCTCCAAACCGTCAGTCGGGTTCGTGTGAGCCGATTTGTTCAATAATTCACTCATTGCTTACAAAACTATCCTTATTTTTATTCACGAAACCGCGATGCCTCGGCGGTTTCGCTTGAATGCTTTCCGATAGAGCGTGTAGAGCGGCGTGCGTTTGAACCATTCGAGCGTGCCGCTTTTGAAACCGAGCAGGCTCATGACGAAGGCCATTTTATACCTGCCGTCCGTTGCCGATACCATTTCGGGGCCGAGCGCCCGCATTTCCCGGCGCAGCCGCGCCGAGGCGCGCCGCCCTTGCGATTTGTCCGGGTTTTTTATCATTGATATGATATAGAAACTCAGCAGTATCTCCGTCGCATTGCGTGCGATGTAGCGCCGCGCACCGATCGATATGCCGCTGTTCTCGTGATAGCAGCGAAAAATCTTTCGCACCACCTGCTCCGTGTGGCTGAGCAGCCTGACTTGGTTTGCGTCCGACACGCTTTGGTTTGGATTTCCTATATGATACTCGTAGAAAAACATATCCAGCGGCAACACCGTCCGAACGCTGACGAAAGGGAGCGTCGCATATTCATGGTCAACGTAGTATATCCCCTCGCTCAGCGCCGTGCCGCTTTCCTGATAGATGCGGGTGCGGTATGTCAGGCCGTGGTAGACGGCGCATGTGTAAATCTCTCCGGGAAATGCCGTGAAATCCTCCAGCGTATACGTCGTACCAAGAGGGATGCCTCCTGTTTTATACGATCTGCGTTTTCCGCTGTGCATGTCTTCCGTGCGATAATGCGTTATTACTGCGTCGGCTTCGCTATTCGCAAGCGCATCTAAAAAGGCGTTGAGGTTTTTGGTGAAAATTCGGTCGTCAGCGTCCACGGCGGTGAAATATTTGCCGGACGCCTGCTTAATCGCGGAGTTGATCGCGGAACCGTGGCCGCCGTTTGGTTTGTCGATCAATGTGAACAAATCGGGGTATTTCTCAATGTATGCCGAAGCGATTTGGACGGTGTCGTCCGTTGAGCCATCGTTTACGATTATGATTTCCAATGTTTCGGGCAACGGCTTTGCAAGGAACGACGACAAACACTTCTCAAGGCACCACCCGACGTTATAACATGGAACGGCGACCGTTAACAGCTTGTTCATACTAGCGCTCTTCCTCTTCATACATCCTGCAAACCTCGGCGGCGTCGCCTACGCGCACGCATCTGCCTTTTCGCAGAAGCAGGGCTTGCGAACACTTTTGCCGAATTTGCGAAATATCGTGCGACACCATGAGCACCGTGACGCCCTGCAGAATCATTTCGTCGATTCGTTTCCTGCATTTTGCGCGGAACTTATAGTCGCCCACGCCAAGGATTTCGTCCAAAACCAGAACGTCCGGCTGCACGTTCGCGGCCACCGCAAATCCGAGCCGCGCTTTCATTCCGGAAGAAAAATTTTTGAGCGGCACATCGTCAAACTCTCGCACTTCCGCGAAGTCAATGATTTCATCGTATTTTGCTGCCATGTATTTTGGCGAGTGGCCGAACATGGCGCCATTCATGAAAACATTCTCCCGCGCCGAATAATCGTTGTCAAAGCCCGCGCCTAGCTCGAGCAGCGGAGCGATTACGCCGCGCACCTCCACGGTGCCCTCGGTCGGGGTGAATACGCCTGTGATGATTTTGAGAAGCGTGGACTTGCCGGCGCCGTTGAGGCCCATAATCCCGAAAATCTCTCCTTTTCTGACATCGAAGCTTATGTCCCTCAAAGCCCAGAACTCATCGAAGCGAAGCTCGCGGCGCAGCGCCTTTATCGCATATTCCTTGAGGCCCATGTTTTTGTCTCTGTTGAGGTTGAACATCATTGAGACGTTTTTGACCGATATCGCCGCATTATCCATATAATTTCGCTCTCATCATAAATACAGTATGAATTTGGGTTGTTGCTTTATGAACACGCAGGCGCCGAAACAGAGCGCAGCCAATGAAAATCCCGCGCAAATCAGGTTTTGCGATAATCCCGGAACAACGCCTGACAGGGTTAGGCTTCGGAAATAAGTAACGAAGTGGTAGATAGGGTTGAAGTTCATTATAATCGCCGCCGTTCTCGGCAACAGGGATGCGGGATAGAACAACGGGGTCATATACATCAACAGAATGATGAAAATGTCGTAGATATAGGTGACGTCGCGGAAAAAAACGGCCAGAGAAGACAGGAGCAGGCCCACTCCCAGTGAGAACACGAACGTATATATCACAGGTATCGGGATAAGGAGCATCGTCCACTGAAACGGCATACGCATCACTATGAAAATAAGCATAAAGGCGATGAAGGAAAACAGCATGTTGACAAAGGACGCCAAGACCCGCGATAGCGCGTATATGTACTTGGGTACATATACCCTTTTGAGTATTCCTGCATTGTCTGTGACGGAGCGCATCGCTTGTTTGGTTGATTCGCTGAAGTAATTGAATATGAGCTGACCGCTGAGCAGGTAGACGGGGTAGTTTTCTATATTGCGGCTGAACATATGGGAAAAAACCAACGTTATGACCGCCATTGTGAGCAGCGGATTGAGCAGCGACCATAGCGCGCCCAAAACGCTCCTGCGATAGCGGGATGAAAAGTTGCGCTTGACCAGAAGTGCAAGCAGATATTTGAAGTGGATGATCGAGTCGATCTCTTTTTTTATGGTTCGGAGCATCATAGGCTCTATAATAACACAATCTTCCCATTTTCCAAAGAAAAATATGTTTTTCCATCAAAAATATGATATAGTAGGTTTGCGTTAGGCTAGTAACTATGAATTATGCATTATGAATTATGCGTGGGGGTGAAGCGGTGGCCGGGAAAATTGAGACAGTGCGGCTGAATAAGGTTATAGCTAGGGTCGAAGCGCCGGCGGACCGCGGGCTGACTCGCGAACAAGCGAGGGAGCGGCTGGAGAATGGCTACGCAAACCTGAAACCGGATTCGGCGGAAAAGACTGTCTGGCAAATAATCAAGGGCAAGGTTTGCACATATTTCAACCTCGTGTTTTTTCTGCTTGCGCTGTGCATAGTTGCTGTCGGTTCGTATAGGAATCTCACGTTTTTGCCGATTATCGTCATAAACACAATTATCGGCATCATTCAAGAACTGCGCTCGAAGAGGGCGCTTGCCAAGCTAGCGTTCGCGGCTGCGGCCCATGCGACGGTCATAAGGGACAAAGAGCGCATATCGATACCTGCAGAGCATACCGTGCTTGACGATATAGCCATTTTCGCGGCGGGGAATAACATATATGCCGACGCGATCGTTCTAAACGGAGAATGCAACGTGAATGAAGCGCTCGTCACAGGCGAATCGGATGAGATAACAAAAAGGCACGGAGACATGCTGCTTTCTGGGAGTTTCATAGTGTCGGGAGAGTGCGTTGCGCGCCTTGACAGGGTCGGGCGCGATTCCTTTGTCGCGGGTCTTACGACAGAGGTGAAAAAAACTCGCGCAAAGCGGTCATATGGAATAGTCTCGTCGCTGCGCAGGTTGGTTCAGATAATCGGAATCATTATTGTCCCGGTGGGCATCACGATGTTTTATCGGCAATCGCAGCATTTTGGGCTCGACATAACGGATTCGGTGGTCAGAACGGTCGGAGCATTGGTCGGTATGATACCGGATGGGCTCTATTTGCTCGTTTCGGTTACGCTGACCGTCAGCGTGCTGCGGCTTGCAAAGAAGAGAACGCTGGTGCAGGAAATGGACTGCGTGGAGACGCTGGCGCGGGTGGATGTGTTATGCGTCGATAAGACAGGGACCATAACCGAAAGCAAAATGGAGGTCAAGGGCTGTTCTCTGCTGTGCCCGGAGCGGTACAATATTGACGATATAAACATGATAATGACCGACTATGCGGGCAATATTCCGGCGGACAACGACACAATGGCCGCTATTCAAGTGTATTTCGCGAACCCGCCGAAGCGCCGCGCGCGCAAGGTCGCGCCGTTTTCTTCCGCTGTAAAGTATAGTGGCGTCTCGTTTCATGAGGATGAGTCGTATTTGCTCGGGGCGCCGGAGAGGATTCTGCTGTCAAAGTACGCAATGTATAAAAACGAAATCGAGGGCTATTCCGCGCAGGGCTACAGAGTTTTGCTGCTTGCGCTTTACGACGGGGATATACACCAAAAGCCTGACGACAGGCTCGTCATGCCGCTTGCGCTGATTATGCTGAGCAACCGCGTGAGGGAGGAAGCGCCGGGGACATTTCGGTATTTCGCTGAGCAGGGCGTGAAAATAATCGTCATATCCGGGGACAATCCGGTCACCGTTTCCCAAATCGCCCGCGAGGCGGGGATCGAGGGCGCGGAACGGTTCGTGGATGCCGCAGAGCTGGCTACGGACAGGCAGATTAAGCGCGCCGTCGGAGATTATGTCGTTTTCGGGCGCGTTACGCCGGATCAGAAGCGAAAACTCGTCAGGGCGCTCAAGGGCGCGGGGCATACGGTCGCGATGACGGGGGACGGGGTGAACGATGTGCTGGCGATGAAAGACGCCGACTGCAGTATTGCAATGGCGTCGGGGAGCGAAGTCGCCAGTCAGGTTGCAAACATCGTGCTGCTTGATTCGGACTTTTCCGCGATGCCCGCCGTTGTAATGGAGGGTCGGCGGGTTATAAATAACATTGAGCGTTCTGCGGCGCTGTTTGTGATGAAGAATATTTTTTCTTTCCTGCTTGCCATCGTTATGACGATTGTGCTTGCGCATCCTTTCCCTCTCGAGCCGTCGCAGTTGGCGCTGTTCAATGTCATGATTATCGGGATTCCGTCTTTCGTTCTCGCGCTCGAACCGAACAAGAGCCTAATCAAAGGCAGGTTTCTTGTTAATGTGTTCCGCAGTGCGCTGCCTATGGGTCTGACCAGTTTCATTGCGTTGGCGCTGCTGTCATTTATCAGCGGGCAACGCAGCATCCCCGACTCGGAGGTTTCGACAATGGCATGCATCATCATCACATTCATCGGTTTTTTGATGCTGTATAGAATATCGCACCCGCTCAATCCGTTGCGCACCGCCCTCATAATCTGCATGGTCGTTGGGTTCACATTAGGCTGGGCCATATTCGGCGAGCTTCTTTTCGGACTCTCGCCGCTCTACAGCGACAGCACATGGATAACCGCAATCTTCTGCCTAGCCTCAACCCCGCTAATGCTGATCCTCTCCCTACTATTCAAACGCCCCCGCAAGAAGATTAATAATGAACAATGAACAATGAACAATGATATGTTACTTGTTACTTGTTACTTGTTATTTGTTACTTGCTAATCGTTAATCATTAATCATTAATCAATGAACAATCACATTCAACCCCATGTCTTCCAGTTGCTTTCTTCTTGCTTCTATCAGTTCGTCGGAGGGGATTGTTGCTTCGAATATGGGTTTGTTTGCTTGCAGGCGTTCCCACTTTACCGTGCCGAGGTTGTGATAGGGCAGGATTTGCACGACTTCAACCGCGTCGCCCAGCTCAACGCAGAGTTTGCCGATCTCGTCGAAAACCTCTACGGAATCGCTGTACATGGGCATGACAGGTATGCGAATCTGGAATTTTCCGCCGTTTGCCGCGATTTTGCGCGCGTTTTCCAAAATGAGGTCGTTCGGGACGCCGATGACCTGCTGATGCAGAGCGCCGTCAATCCCTTTTATATCATATAGAAACACGTCGGTGTAGGGCAAAATTGACTCGATGGTTTCCCATTTTACGAAACCGGTCGTATCGACTGCGGTATGTATGCCTTCCTCTTTGCAGCGCTTTAGCACCTCAAGCGTAAACTCGGGCTGGCATAGGCACTCTCCGCCGGAGATGGTCACGCCACCTCCCGAACGCTTGAAGAACGGCACTTCGCGACGCACGCGCTCCATTATTTCATCCACCGTATAGTCCGTCCCGCACATATAGAGAGCCTTTGCGGTGCAGGCCTTTGCGCATGCGCCGCAATTATCGCATTTTGAGCGGTCAACGGTGACCAGTTGCAGATCGCCGCTTCCATCAAGGGCGGCTTTCGTCTTGCCGGGAGAAATGGCGTCATTCGGGCAGACGCCCAGACAACGACCGCATTTTTCCGTGCCGACGCATTTAATCTCCATCCAGTTCAGCTCCGTCTGGAACGCCTGCGACTCGGGGCTATGGCACCAAGGACAGCGCAGAGGGCATCCCTTGAGAAACAGCGTAAGGCGTATCCCAGGCCCGTCATGCACGGAAAACCCCTGAATATCATATAATTTTCCCGTGAGTACCTTATTTTCGGAATCAGTGTTCATATTAAACCTCCCAACGCGGCAAGCCGCAAATACAAATTACAATGTACAGTGTACAATGTACAAATGATTGACGATAAGTAACAGGTAACAAGTAACAAGTAACAAGTAACAAGTAACAAGTAACAGGGGACAGGTAACTCATAACTTTCAACTCTCAATTAGTTATTCAAACTCTCCTAGCGGGGCTGTTATTCCCCAGTTTGGGCGCATGGCGATTAGGTCGTTTACTTTATCTTTGTTTAGGGTGCGGTTGAAGTTCATCATTTTAGAGTACATTGCGACGGTTGCGGTGTATTCGACGCTCTCCATCCTATATAGTCCCTGCATGACGCTCCCGCCCCAAGTGACCACTCCATGATGCTCCAGCAAAGCCCCGTGATAGTCATGGCAAAGCTCTGCGGCGCCGTTTGCAAGCTCGTCCGAACCCGGTGGAGCGTATTTCGCTACGGGAATGACGCCGAGCAGCATCACGGATTCTTGCAAATATGGCTTATTCAGCGCGACCCCCGCAGCGGCGAACGAGGTTGCGATCGGGGGATGCGCGTGGCAGACGGAGAGTATGGCTTGGGCGCTCCTATAGATAGCGAGGTGCATTTTAATCTCCGACGACGGGTTCATGTTGCCTGAGATGACATTGCCGTCCATATCAAGCTTAACCAGCATATCTTCTGTCATAAAGCCTTTTGATATGCCGCTAGGTGTCGCCACAATCGCATTTTCCGATATCCGAGCACTGAGATTGCCGTCGTTTCCGCAAACATAGCCCCGAAGATACATCCGCCGCCCCGCCTCTACAATATCACGGCGAACATCATCCTCGTGCGGATAGGTTGTTGCAGGCATAGATTATTCACCATCCTTTTAGCAATTAACGATTAACAGGTAACAGGTAACAGGTAACAGGTAACAGGTAACAGGTAACAACTTTCAACTTTCAACTTTCAACTCAAACGGTGCTTTGTGTATGCCTTTTTCCGTGATTATTGCGGTGATTAGAGAGTTGTCGGTTATGTCAAAAGCGGGGTTGTAGCAGTTTACGGTTGCGGGTGCGATGGGTTTCTCGAAGAAAAGCTCTTTGATTTCCTCGGGTGGGCGCTGCTCTATGATGATATCGGCGCCGGTCATGCAGTCAGGGTCGATTGTTGACGATGGGCAGCAGACGTAAAATGGGATGCCGTAATGCTTTGCAAGTATTGCGGCGCCGCTCGTGCCAATCTTGTTTGCGGTGTCGCCGTTACGGGCAACGCGGTCGCATCCGACGAAAACAGCGTCAATTTTGCCTTCCTTCATAACAATGCTTGTCATATTGTCGCAAATGAGGGTGCAGTCGATTCCGGCTTTGGACAGCTCATATGCAGTAAGTCGCGCGCCCTGCAAAAGCGGACGTGTCTCACAGCAGTATGCGCGAATATTGTATCCCCGCTCGTGCGCAAGCAATATCGGGCCGAGTCCGGTGCCGTACAAAGACGTTGCAAGCGGCCCAGCGTTGCAGTGCGTCAACACACCGCAGCCGTCACTTATGAGACTGAGCCCATATTCCGATATGGCGCGGCACATCTCGATATCCTCGCGCTGTATCTTTGTAGCTTCTTCGCGCATAGCATCGAGAATCATCGGTATCGGCGAATCCTCAAGGCTCTCCACAAGCGCTACCATCCGTCTAAGTTGCGTTGATAGGTTCACAGCAGTTGGACGCGAGGATTCAATATATGCGCTGTGCTTGACGATTTGCGCATAGAATTCCGTGAAAACCTTAATATCCTTAAATTCCGTTTGCTGCGCAAGAACATACAAAGCGAAAGCTGCAAATATCCCAATCGCAGGTGCGCCACGGACTCTGAGCGTCGCAATAGCCTCATGCAATTCAGAAGCATTGCTGAGTTCAATGTACTTAGTCTCATTAGGGAGCAAGGTCTGATCCAAAATCACAACCGCAGTCCCCGCGGCACTGAGCCGAACATTCTCAGGCTGCATATGCACCATTATCACACCTCCGTTGAGAGTTGAAAATTGAGAATTGAAAATTGAAAGTTGAAAGTTAAGAGTCAGGGGACAGGGGCTACCTGTTACCTGTTACCTGTTACCTGTTACTTGTTACTTGTTACTTGTTACTTGTTACTTGTTAATCGTCCCCCGCCGCATTCGTCGGCTTTATTATAATCACCTTCAGGCCGCTTCGGGTTGCATAGGTTATCGTGTTATTTGTTCCGCCGGGCATGCCGTCGAAAACTGATAGTAAAACCGAGGAGTTATCGACCATGTAGCGGTTACGCTGATGCATGCAGAATTTCGTGTACTTCCTGCTGATGCATGTCAAGAAATCGCACTTCTCGATAAGATCATTATACCTGCTGCGCTCCGCTTCAGGCCAATTATGCGCTTGCCTTTCAAACGGAATCGCGGCCTCAAGCGTGACTTCGGGGTATTTCGCGCGCAATGCAATAATAGCTTCGCAGAAGTACATATCGCTCCCGCGAGCCATGCCGCAGAGGAAATGCCGCATCCCGGACAGATGTATCCGTTCGGCGGCGTCTGCCAAGACCTCTTTTAGCGCCTTGCATCGGGAATCGTCCTCATCAGTACCCCAAGGAAGCTTTTCCGGACGATACCCGGAAAAACAACAAGTATTATCGCGATTGATCATAATAGCACCTCGTCTGGCTAGGTTCTGAGCAGATTCGTCGAGGGGTTTTGCTGACTGACAAGGCGAAAGACCGCAGGAATACATCTGTCTTTCAAGGTCTTTCAACGCAGTCAGGTGGCAAAAGACCCGGCGAAGCTGTTTAGGTTCTAGCCAGATGAGGTGCTCTATACACACCATTCACTGTGAATGATTGCAGTCAGCCACAGGCTGCCATTGTGTTCTTCAAAGCCCAGACGGAGGGTGCGCCAATCGAAATCCTCGGTCGAGTCCGGCTTGTCGCCCGGTATGTGAAACTCAATAAACTGCATGTCCGGGAAGACATCCAGTATGTTTTCGAGGGCGTTCCCGGTTCGGATGATTTGGTTAACGCCGATGAATGGAGCGGCTGTGTAATCCTTATGGAAAACAAATCTGGAGAAATATTCGGTCGGAGTCATCTCAATAGGTTCGCCGCTGGCGCTGTAAACGCCCCACACATAAACATTCGTATCCGACCCGAACACAGCGATCTCAGCCGCGCTAAACCGCTTATTCGTAGACAGCTCGATCGTCGCTTGCGGTGAAAACAGGATTCCGAGTTCAGGATGCGCGACACGGGACAGCGAGGAATAATCGCCATCCTTGATGTATTCAAGAATGTTGTAGGACAACGCGCTGAGTTCCGCGTTACTGACATTTTCGACCGAAAGGGGCTTTTCGCGGAACTTGCCAAAGAGGGAAAACCCTGTCGCAATATAAACCGCGCTCGATATCAGGATGCCCGCAACCACGCCTATAACAACCGCAGGCATAAGCGGAAATGATTTCTTCAGACAAACCACCTCCCATTTTATATGCAGTTTAATTGACAATTTCCGCAAATGCAACAACAATTCTTACACAATAATTAACAAAATGTATCTATTAATAACAGGAAATGCTTGACAAGCGAGAAAGACGGTGCTAAATTATGATTAGCACTCGAAGGCGGAGAGTGCTAAAGCGGTCCTCAAAAGCGAGGGAACAGGGGTCAGGGATCAGGTAACAAGTAACAGGTAACAGGTAACAGGTAACAAGTAACAAGTAACAGGTAACAAGTAACAAGTAACGATTAGCTTTCTCGAAAAACCCTTCTCGTCATTGCGGGCTTGACCCGCAATCCCCTGCGGGGTTTGGAGGGGATTGCAGCTCGGAGGCCGCAATGACGGTAAATTGATGGACTCGATTAATGATTGTATCCTCTGAAAAGCAGCTAAGGATAAACTAATATGAATCTTAGTGGACGGAAAAGGGAGATATTGCGCGCGGTTGTCGAGATTTATGTCAAGACAGCGGAACCGGTGGGGTCAAAGGCCGTCGCTGCGGAGCTGGGCGCCTCGATATCGACGGCGACAATCAGAAACGAAATGGCGGAGCTTGAGACATTGGGGCTTTTGGAGCAGCCGCATACCTCTGCCGGAAGGGTTCCGTCCTCGCAGGGATACCGCGTATACGTCGATGAACTGATGCGGCGGCACAGGCTTTCAACCGATGATACGCTCGAAATAAACAGCGCCCTGAAAAGCCATTCGGCAGGACAAACGCATCTATTGGACGAAGCGGGCAACCTCACATCCCGTCTGACGACATATCCCGCGTATGCGATGGCATCCGTGACCGGAATAGTCAGCATAGCAAGATTCGACTTCATTTATGTTGACGCATACACGTTCATAATAGTAACATTACTAAATAATGACACAGTAAAGAATAAATTAGTTCACATGACGACACCCGTTGAACCTATGATGCTAACGAAGCTGGGAGCGGTCTTCAACGCCAGTTTCACAAACATTCCCGAGGAGCGGATCACGCCCACGCTCATCACATCAACCGAGCGCGCGGTGGGCGACACATCGGGAGTCGTTGCCGTAATCGCAGGATTTGCAATGGAGCTTTTATACGAAGCCAAAGCGGGGCAAACCAAGGTTACGGGAGCTATGAACCTGCTCAGTCATCCCGAATATAGGGATATCGACAAAGCGCAGCGCCTCATACGATACCTGTCGGACGACAAAGAGCTTGCGCGTTTGCCGCATCCGAACTCTACGGGAGAGATTAAAATAACCATCGGACCGGAAAACCTGGCGGAGGAGCTTCGCGACTCCAGTGTCATGGCAGTGCGATATGACGCGGGAGACGATATGCAGGTGCTCGTCGGGGTCGTAGGCCCGACGAGGATGTAGTACTCAAAGGTAGCCGCAAGGCTTTCATATATAGCGCAAGGTCTTAGCTGGCTCCTTTCAGGAGGAGAATACGCAAAAATAAACGCGGAAATAGGAGATGATGATATTGGCGAAAACGAAGCAAACTGACAATGAGGCTACTCATGGCGAAGATGGCGGCGCTGTTTCAGATGAACTTGACAGTGTTGCCGAAAAACAAATCGAAACCGACACGGAAGAAGCGGCTCAAGATGAGCTTGCCGTTGAGCGCGATAAATATTTGAGGCTCGCGGCGGAATATGACAATTATCGAAAACGCAGCGCAAAGGAACGCGAAATGATATATGCCGACGCCCGCGCCGATGCGATAACACGTATGCTGCCCGTTTATGACAATCTTGAACGGGCGATGAAAACGGAGTGCTCGGACGAAGCGTTTTTCAAGGGCATAGAAATGACAATGACACAACTGACGGAGATCATGGAGAGCCTAGGCGTAGCGACGATACCTGCCGTCGGAGAGCAATTCGACCCGAACCGTCACAATGCGGTTATGGCCGTGGAAGACCCGCAGCTCGGCGAAAAGATCGTCGTCGAAGAATATCAAAAAGGATTCACGCTCGGTGAGCGCGTAATAAGGTTTTCGACCGTCGTAGTAGCGAATTAATTGAACAATTGTAGGAGGAGAATTATCATGGGGAAAATTATCGGAATTGACTTGGGAACCACTAATTCATGCGTGGCTGTTATCGAAGGAGGGGAGCCGGTGATAATCGCCAATGCGGAAGGCAGCCGCACGACGCCTTCGGTCGTTGCGTTTTCCGCAGACGGGGAAAGGATGATTGGCCATGTCGCAAAGCGTCAGGCGATCACGAATCCCGATCGCACGATCTCTTCGATAAAACGTGAGATGGGCAGCGCATACAGGGTGTCCGTTGACAATAAGCAATACACGCCGCAGGAAATATCTGCGATGGTTTTGCAGAAGCTAAAAACAGAGGCGGAAGGCTATCTCGGAACGAAGGTCATGGAAGCCGTCATCACGGTTCCGGCCTACTTTACGGACTCGCAGCGCCAAGCGACAAAGGATGCCGGAAAAATCGCCGGTCTCGACGTAAAGCGCATAATCAATGAGCCGACCGCAGCAGCGCTTGCCTATGGGCTCGATAAGGAACAAGATCAGAAAATAATGGTCTACGATCTCGGCGGAGGAACATTCGACGTTTCCATCCTCGAAATCGGCGACGGCGTAATCGAAGTGCTTGCCACTGCGGGCAACAACCGCCTCGGCGGGGACGATTTCGACGAGTGTATTGTGAACTATCTGCTTGCAGAATTCAAGAAGGACAATGGCGTGGATCTTTCGACCGATAAAATAGCCATGCAACGTCTGCGCGAAGCCGCCGAAAAGGCCAAGACCGACCTCAGCGGGGTAACAACAGCGCAGATCAACCTGCCATACATCACCGCCGACGCCACAGGACCCAAGCATCTCGACTTCACTCTCACAAGGGCAAAGTTCAACGAACTGACGACGCACCTCGTTGAAAAGACGATGGGACCTGTAAACCAAGCACTGTCCGATTCGGGGCTTAGTGCTTCGCAACTGAACAAAGTGCTGCTCGTCGGCGGATCAACGCGCATACCCGCCGTACAGGATGCCGTTAAAAGAATCACCGGAAAAGACCCGTTCAAGGGCATAAACCCCGACGAGTGCGTTGCGGCTGGCGCTGCGATACAGGGCGGCGTACTGGGCGGAGACGTTGAGGGCATACTTTTGCTCGACGTCACCCCGCTTTCGCTCGGCATCGAAACGATGGGCGGCGTGTTCACGAAGCTAATCGAGCGCAACACGACAATACCGACAAAAAAGAGCCAAGTATTTTCCACAGCCGCGGACAACCAGACCTCGGTTGAAGTTAACGTGCTACAAGGCGAGAGGGAAATGGCGCAATATAACAAGTCCCTCGGAAAGTTCCACCTCGATGGAATCGCGCCCGCACGCAGAGGCATACCTCAAATCGAGGTGACGTTTGACATCGACGCCAACGGTATAGTGAATGTGTCGGCAAAGGACCTCGGGACAGGCAGGGAACAGCATATAACAATAACGGCCTCCGCGAATCTCTCGAAGGACGATATCGAAAAAGCGATTAAGGAAGCCGAGCAGTATGCCGCGGAAGACGCGCAGCGCAAGGATGAGGCGGACACGCGCAACAATGCGGACCAGATGGTATACCAAAGCGAGAAAACGCTTGACGACATGGGCGATAAAATAGATTCGACCGACAAGCAAACGATTGAAGAAGCCATAGAAAAAGTAAAGACCGCTCTGTCCGGAACCGACACAGAATCAATCAAGCAAGCGGTGGAGGAACTTGAAAAAGCGTTCTACGCGGTGAGTGAGAAGCTGTATAGCCAAGTTGACCCGCAAGGGGGCGGCGACGCGCAAGGCCCGGGACCGGATGGCGGCGCGGGAGACGGTGAGTATTTCGATGCGGATTATGAAGTGGTGGATGACGAATAATGGCTGACAAACGGGATTATTATGAAGCGCTCGGGGTGGAGAAGGGCGCGTCTGACGATGATATTAAAAAGGCATTTCGCAAACAGGCCAAAAAGTATCATCCGGACGTAAATCCGGGCAACACACGGGCGGAAGCGCGCTTCAAGGAAATAAACGAGGCTTACGAAGTGCTGTCGGATGCTGAAAAAAAGGCGCGGTATGACCAATATGGTCATGCCGGCGTCGATCCGAACTTCGGTGCGGGCGGTGGCTTTGGCGGGTTTGGCGGTTTCGGAGGCATGGACTTCGATCTCGGCGATCTGTTCGGCTCTATTTTCGGCGGCGGGAGCACAAGCAGCAGAAACAGAAACGCGCCCCGAAAAGGTGAGCGGGTTCGTGCGGAACTCATCATCACGTTTGAGGAAGCTGCGTTCGGATGCGAAAAAGATGTAAATGTCATGCGTGTCGAGGTTTGCGACGAGTGTTCGGGTAGCGGATGCAAAGAGGGGACGACGGCAGAGAAATGCTCCGAGTGCAACGGGCGGGGAACCGTTACCGCGCAGCAGCGCACGCCGTTTGGCGTGATGCAAAGCACCGCCGAATGCCCGAAATGTTCGGGCAGGGGGAAGATTATACATCAGCCTTGCGATAAATGCCGCGGGCTTGGTTTGGTCAGGTGCAACAGGACTATCAAAGTGAACATCCCCGCCGGAATCGACGATGGGCAGACGATATCGATGCGCGGCCAAGGCAGCGCCGGTGCAAACGGCGGTGAAGCAGGAGATTTGTATGTGACGATTTCCGTGCTGCGGCATGCTGTTTTTGAGCGCGAGGGATATTCGGTTCTCGTTGATATGCCTGTGTCTTTCGTTCAGGCGGCGCTTGGTGCGGAGATTGAGGTTCCGACGCTCGACGGAAAGGTTAAGTATTCGATTCCCGAAGGTACGCAGACGGGTACGGTGTTTCGGTTGCGTGGCAAAGGCATACAAAACCTGAGAGGTTCAGGGCGCGGCGACCAGTTCGTAACCGTGACCGTGGCAGTGCCCAAGAGTCTCAGCGACGAGCAGAAAGACCTGCTGCTCCAATTTGCCGCAACAGAAGGCGAAGTCCCCGACACAAAAAAGAGGCGCAAGAAGAAGTAAATTATTCAATTAGTGTGACGACTGTTCAGCACCCCCCCGTCTTTGCGAGCCGCAGCGAAGCAATCCAGTCCTTTTTGCGCAGATTGTCATGTTTCTTTCTGGATTGCCGCGTCACTTCGCTCCTCGCAACGACGAAACTGTGAGATTTGCGATACCACTTAAACAGTTACGAATATATTACCTTTTCTTACGCAACTGGATTTTGTCATAGCGGCTGCGTAGGCGGCGATAGATCCGAACGAATATGTTTGCTTTTTTCTCGGGCGGTTCGGTGCGGATTAGCAGTACATTCAGCGTGGCCTCGATTTTGTCCAGCTCGAGCAGGCGCCGCTCTATGTCCATTTTCATTTCCTTCAAACGGCGGTTAGTATCTTTATGTTCGTCGCCCATGCGTTTTTCAGAATCCATATGGAGCTTCGCGACATTGCGGCTCATGTCGGATATTTCCTTGGTTAGGGCGGCCTCATGTTTGATGGAGTATGTGTTTATTTCGCGAGTTATTTTATCCTGTGTGTCCAGTTGCTTGACAAGATGCGTCAGTGTCTCGCCGTGCCGTGCGGAATATGTATTGGTTTCGCGAACGAGCTTGTCTTGCGTGTCAAGCTGTGTACCAAGGCTTGTCAGCATGTTTATTATGTTGTCCTGCGAAAAAGCGACCGAAGTATGCCTTTTATTTAGGTCTTTTAGAATTTCGTTCATGCGATCCTGCTCGTTTACAAGGCTGAGCATGTCGGAGCGGTAGCGATTGAAGGTGTCCTGCGTTTTTTCGAGAGCCGAGTCCGAGATGTCATGTTGCATATGAAGCAGCTCAGATATACGTTCCATGTCGGCAGAAAGTTCAAGCTGCAGCTTAGACAATTCCTGCAGCAGCAGGTCTTGTTCCCCGATACTGTCTGATAACCTATCGAGCACTTTAATTAGGGTTTCATCTCGCTGGGACAACTTTTTTTCACCTGCCATATAGCATGTCTCTCCATTCCGCGATCTAATATCACCAACCTTATTCTACACCGATATGCGAAATAATGCCACAAGAACTTTATTGGAGGTGTGCATGGGTTTTATGAAGAAAGCACGTAAAAACGGCCGTATGAACATTTTGTATGTTCTGGCCGCTTTCTGCGTGGTTGCGCTTTTTGTGGTGAAATGCGGCGCCGAGAGGCCTTCAGGCGAAGTTATGGAATCTATTTCACCCGACACGGATATGGCGGCCGGCCAACAGGTATCTCCTGAACCCGCGCCGACCGCGTCCGAGACACCCGCGAATTCTCCCGATGCAAGCCCTGATCCTGAACCCGAACCCGAGCCCGAGCCCGAGCCTGAACCCTTGCCGTGGGAAGTGTTTTCGCCGCATTTTCTGCCGGAAACGGATCCTGAGCATATTAACTATAGTTACGACATTATGATAGATGGAGAGATCGTGGATGATTACAATAGTCCCGATCCGATTTTTTTCGGACTGCCGGACATATATACGGATGTGGATGGCATAGTGACTTTCCGAGGGAATAATTTCCGTAACAGTCCTTCTATTGGAACCGCGGATATAACGGAGGAAAGGCTTTCGGAGATGTACCGCTTGGGTACCGGCGGAATTGGTATATGGACAGGGGTTGGCTGGTCCGGTCAGCCTGCGATAATAAGGTGGGACAATGATGTAAAGCAGCATATGAATCTGTATGAGGATAAGAAAGAGAAAGAGGGCCTCGTAGAAGTCATTCAAGGCGCGATGGACGGTTATGTGTACTTTTTTGATTTGGAAGACGGGAAGCCCACCCGCGATCGCCTCAGGTTCGGGGAGCCGATTAAGGGCGGTGTTTCAATCGATCCTCGAGGGTATCCGATTTTATATATCGGGCAAGGCGTCCAATATACAAACCGCACGGGGTTTTTCATATTTTCGCTCATCGACTTCAAGGAACTGCATTACATCAGCGGTCACAATACCTTTGCGCCGAGGCGGTGGGGGCTTTGCGACTCCAATCCGTTGTTTGATATTGCAAATGATCGGCTGTTTCTGTGCGACGAAAGCGGCGTAATCCGCAATGTGAAGCTGAATACGGACTATGACCGTGAGACGGGGGCGCTGTCGATTGATCCTGAAACTGTGAGTTATCGCTACACGAGTGATATAAACAGAAGCAGGTCATTGGGCATGGAGAGTTCGCCTTCCGCTTTTTCGCATTATTTGTTCATAGCGGACAATGGGGGAGTGGTGCAGTGCATCGATTTGATGACTTTCGAGCCTGTCTGGGTGCGCGACTGCACTGATGATACTGATTCCAGTATCGTGCTGGATTGGGAGGAAGAGAATCAGATGCTTGCGCTTTATACCGGTTCCGAAAGCGACTATCAGAGTTATGCGTATATCCGAAAGCTGAATGCGGAAAACGGCGATTTACTGTGGGAGTATTCATATCCATGCTTACAGAATGTCGATGTGAGCGGCGGCGTTCTGAGCACGCCCATATTAGGCAAGGGCGATATGTCGCATCTGGTAGTGTTCTGGGTCGGCAAGCTTCGCGGCATGGGCGGCGGGGGAGCGCTCGTGGCTTTTGACAGAGCTTCCGGGGAAGTTATATGGGAAAACATAATGCCAAACTACGGCTGGAGTTCTCCTGTGAGTGTGTATACGCAGGAAGGGAAAGGGTATGTTGTGGTTTGTGATTCTGTTGGAAGAATGTATCTGGTACGCGGAACAAGCGGAGAGATTTTGGACTCCATACATTTGGGAGACAACATAGAAGCGTCGCCCGCAGCTTACGGCAACACGATAATTATTGGCACACGCGGACAGAAGATATTTGGGGTTAAGGTTAGTTAGGAATACCTTACAAACATTGAATGCAAACCGCTGAACAGCAGGAATTTGATAATAAAAAAGCCCAACACGCTATATGCGATGCTGAACTAATTTTGCGAGTGTGAAAATCCTTACTTATATTACCGACGTTCTATCATGGAAGCTATGAGCCAAGCTTATCTTTCTGCGCCTTCAAGGACTTGATCGTCGTCTGGGTTATCTTGGACTAGAATCAATAATCAATCGCCAAGTTTGTCACCGCCGCCGTCAACGAAACCATCGTCATCAAGGGGGGTGCCGTCACCACCGGTACCTGTGGTATCAGTATTAGGATTGCCGTCGCCATCATCTGAACCGAAACCATCATCGTCGTCAGTAGGAGAGAAGATGTCGTTATCATCATCGGTATCAGTATCAGTATCAGTAATATTAGGATTGCCGTCGCCGTCGTCAAACACATCGCCGCCATCTGAGCCGCCGTCATCAGTAGGATCCTTCGGCTCCTCGTCATCGCCCATATCGTCGGGGCC
>Ga0099364_10005093_pt1 | contig 19639 bp, 23 predicted proteins | sample TergutTh196P3_FD_73070 | JGI IMG/M metagenome (GOLD analysis project Ga0099364, IMG submission 73070) | Microcerotermes parvus P3 segment gut microbial communities from Pointe-Noire, Republic of the Congo - Th196 P3 | ecosystem: Host-associated > Arthropoda: Insects > Digestive system > Gut ... | reverse complement strand
GCTGAAAAAGAACAAAGCAACGGCGACGATTAAAACGCCCAAAGCAATTTTCATCCATAAAGGTAAAGGTTTATCAGACGCAGAGGTAGGTGCGGCAATTTTCCCCGCTTTGGCTTCATTAAAACAAACCGGACAAACAAAATTACCGTTTACGGTTTGTCTTATAGCGGTATTATCATTGTTTCCGCTTCCGACGTATTCCGGCGTATCACATCCGCAAATGGAACACTTTCTCCAACCTTTCATAATTACCTCCCAAATCGTTTATCTGTAATCCGCGACGCTTGGAGCGTCTTTCGGAATGTTATCGTAGTAAAAATCAACCTTGATTTGCCATTCGACCATTGCTTCCGCGTCCCGGTTGCAATCGAACCATACAAGCGGCTTGTTTTTGTATGTCCGCAGTTCGGTTCGGTGCCGGCCGTCGTAGACTGTCTTGCCGCTTCCCACATCGGAATGGGAAAGGGCATACATATCTCCATCCCATAAATGCCATTTGGCGGTACTGATATCTGTAAAATAATCCGTTTTTATAAGGGATGACATACAGTATTGTAGCAGAAAATCATAGACTTTTCTATCTTCGTTTATATCGGTCGCTATGCGTTTGCCGCCGCCGTGATACAGTACATAGGTCTTGCCGTTTTCCTTGATAATGTAATAGGTTCCCTCGGCGATCCGATATTGTTCCAAAGTATCAACGCTGTCTCCGTTGTTAGTGATTTTGAATTGATACACATCCAATTCCTTATTATAAGACATTTCAATATCGCTTCGGGCTTTCTTTTCCCGTCCGTAATCGTTCATGTAATCATAAAAGGCGTATTCAAAAATGCCTTTCGTGCGGTAGCTTTCGCCGCTGTCTATATACGCCGTGATTGCTTCCGCGTTCGCCGGAATGTCATCGTCGGGGATGCGTTCGCCCAAGTTGATGAAGGTCGAATACTTTTCGCTCCGCAAACGGTCTATCGTTCCCGCTTCGGTCATGGGACGGTTGAAATAGGTAACCGCTGCATAGATACCGAAAACCACGCCGACAACAATCAGACAAGCAAGGACGGCTCTCCACCTATATCTACGGAATATGTTTTTAACGACACGTCCCAGCAACCGCCAGTCTGTCTTTTTTCTTGCCGGTTTTGCGTGTGGCTGCGTCGCCGGAGCAGGCTTCTTTTTCGTCGGCTTTTTCTTTGGCGCGGGTTTCAGCCAATCCTCTGTATCAGGCGGCAAGTGCCGACCGCGGGAATAACAGTCATGGCAATATCCATCGTGCAGCTTTGAGCCGATCCACACTTCGTTGCCGCAGCCTTTACATTTGACCGTGGTTTTCTTTTCTTTCGCCATGCCGTTACCCCCTTTCGCCGTGATGATTTTATTTTCTTATGCGCCGCCCCAGCTTCCGCCGAAGTAGTGACCGCATGAATTACAGTAAAATTGATGGTTAAAGTCTATTTTTGGTCTTATGACCTTATCGGGCGGATCGTCGTTATACGGCTCCGGCCATTGTTTTTCTGTTTTTCGTAGACCGCCGCCCCGAAGCGGAGGTTTTGGCATGACGCCGGATACATTTTTACTGCCGCATTTCGGGCAGGGTGGTTTTTTACTTAACATACTCAATACCACCTATCATAACGATTATAATTTCCGTAGCGGTCGTATCTCCTACGCCCGAACAGAGTGCTTATCATCAGCAGAACAAACGCGATCAAAATAACCGCCATTAAAATCCCGAACATGATAAACACAATAGCCCATTGCACCAAGAAGAACAGTCCGAACGCCACAGCTACAAGCCCTATGTAGTTAAAGGGCGGTTTCCATTTATAGATAAAACTCAAACGGTCGCTGGCCGCGCCGATCATCAGCGTAACGATGACAAACAGCGTGACAAGGAAGCCGTTGAAAAAGCCGTCAACCCTCAAATTGCAGAACATGGCGACCACCGCTATCGCCGAAAATATCAACATGGCGGGGAACGCGAGGGTGCGGTTCCATCTGCGGATCAGCAGGACGGTCAGCAGGGGGAAGAAACAGCCCAGCCCGTAATTGCCGAAAAAGTAGACGATTTCGTTATAGGGCAGCAGCAGAGCCGCCGCCATACCGAGGGCGGTCACGCAGAAAACCAAAAACCAAATAATTCCGGTCTGCGTTTTGATATGCGCCTTATACTGCTTTTTCACCGCATCCCACGCCGGGGGGCGGAGCTTTAATAGCCGTGATAACCGTTTCATCTGCTGTCCTCCTTTCCGCTTTTCACAACTCAGGCCCGCAATTCGTTCAGTCTTTGTTCGGCCACTTGCCGAAGGTCAATGGGTTCTTGATATTTTTCTATTTTGGTATAACAGCCGCCGGCTGTGTAGCTTCCGCTTTTACCCGTTATTTCCATTTCATCATACTCTTCTGTTTCGTATGTGACCGTGTGGGTAGTAAGATAATCCGCTTCGTCTCCGTTTGCGATTTCGGTCAGGTGCTTTTCATCGGTTAGCTTTTCTATCGCTTTTTTTCGCGCGTCGCCGTGCTGTAATTCCCTGACCGCGTGGGCAAGCTCGGCCTGGTCGGTAAGCTGTTCAACCGTTTGGATTGCTTCCTGTTCGGTCATTTTTCTAAAATCCATTGTGTTCATCGGAAAATCCTCCTGAAATTTTATTTTTTCAATCTCATCAAGTTCGGTTTGAGCTTCTTCGTTTCCCATATCTGCTGCTTTGCGGTAGCACTCAATCGCTCTGTCCAAATTTTGCCCGCAGCTGGGTTCGTTTAAGCCTTTTTGATAATACAATCCAATGTCTGTCCATGCTTCGGCGCTCACTTCGCCTTTTTGGAAGCATTCATAAGCCTTGTCGGTGCTGCGCTCCACGCCCATACCGATCAGATAATTCCTCCCGACTTGTTCCCACGCTTTGAGGTCGCCCGCTTCGGCCTTTTTTAATGCTTCACAATGCCATTTTACAAACTTAGCCTGTTTCTTATATCCTTCAAAATCAAATTCTAAAATTTTTACCGGTTTATCCTTTTTTCTCATTGTTTCGCTCCATTACTTCAAGGAACATCGCCGCTTTTTGCATCAAAATGATAATCTGTCATTTGACTTTGAAAATCGACCTTCTCACCGCATTTAGGACATATCCACCATAATTTCATCTGCTGTCCTCCTCTCGCTTTGCTTTATTATTGAAACCTATATTTGCGGTTCTTTTGCTTCCGTAGTGAGCGCAAGTTCTATTGCGCGGCGTAATGTTTTTTCGTGTTTAGATACCAGTTCTGTATTATAACCGATTTCTTGTTGGGCATAGTCGGGGTTATGGAAATACTGCATTTTAATAAATTCACAAGTCGAAATAATTCCAAAGCCGATTGACCGCTCAAACAAATCACTGTGGCACTTGAAGCTAAATTCGGTGTGTCTGTCATAACCCGGCTTTGCAAACACGAAAGTAAACAGGTTTCCGTTTTCGTCTTTTACTTCAATAGTAGCGTCCCACGAAGCTCTTTGATTTTTTACAAGCAGTTCTGCCGCCAATTCAGGTGTTGATTTTTCCATTTCCAATCCTAACCGCTGCCGTGCTTTTTCGTGACCCAAACGTGCCGCTTCCGCAAGCATTTCCGCCGCTTCACAGACCGCTTTCTCGCGCTCGGCGGGGTCTTTCGGCTTGCAATTATCGTATAACTCCACGATACCGAAGCAAGCCGCCGCATCGTTTTCCGCCGCTCCCTTGCGGAAGCACTCTAACGCCTTGTCAAAGTCGCCGTCATATAGATAGGCGTAGCCTTTGTCAGCCCATTCAGCCATAATGTTCGACCTCGCCGTCCAGCGTGTCGCTGTCGCCGCCGCTGACGTCGCGTTTCAATCCCACGCTGTCATATATCGACTGCGCCGTCTCATAATCGCCGCGGCACTCTGCAAGGTAACCCTGCCGGATACGCCCGTCGATGTCATGCTCCGGCACGTCGCCGAGGTCTATTTCGTTCCATTTGCCCTGCGCCAGCAGTTCGCGGTCTTTGCCGTGGAACCATTTATCGCGGAAGCCCTTGTTCGGCTCGTTGTGGTTAGTGTTTGGTGTACTCATAATTTTCGCCCTCCTTAATCACTGATAATCGCCCAATTGCGGGACTTTGCTGTTCACCTTTGAATAGTAAAAATCCGCTTTGACTTCGTGGCGATAACCGCCGCGGTCAACTTTAATGTAATAGCCACCCGGCGTGGACTGATACTCCCGCAGATAGTTACCGGGATAATCTTTCATCCCGTCAGGGTCGGGCGTGGAGTATTCCCGCACCTTTGCCGCTTCATAGCAGGAAACGTCATTCCGCTTAAAGGCGTTATAGTCAATAATCTTCTCTATGCCATAGGATAGCAGCTTGTCATATAAAGCCTTGTTGTCTGCCGTCTTGACAGCGGATTTTTTCTTGTCCGCGTCTATGAGGATATAGGTTTCGCCGTTTTCGGTGACGATGTGATATGTACCGAAGGGGAGCGAATCAATTTCGGCTTTTATAAAATCCGCAGGATTGCCGGGAACGTGGGACGGTTTAACATTCACCTTGATAACACCCTCGTTGCTTTCAAAAACAATATCCCGGTGCATACTCGTTTTATCGCCGACAAACCGCTCGGTGATTTCAATTTTATAAACGTCAAGTTCCCGTGCCTTAACCGCCACCGCGTCAATGTCCTCAAATAAAAATTCGATTTTCTCACCGTTCGAGCGGAAATATTTATCGGATTCGTGGGCGGCTCTCATTGCGCTGTCCTGTCCGCCGATGTTCCCGACAAACCAACTGCGAAAGGGAGCCAAAGCACCTTCAAACCAGCCAAAGAACGAATTAAGTAAAAGGAAAGCAATTACAATAATAAGGGCGGCAATCATGGTTTTTGCGAATGCCCTCAAAGGGTAATGGACTTCAGGAGTTGATGAACCCGATATGGGTCTTGAAGCTATATCTTTACTCGCTGCGTCCCTTATTTGTTTCTTGCGGTTTTCTTCATTCACGGCACTTTGGCAGGAATGGCATAATCCATTAAATTCAACCGTTCTTCCGCATCTGTAACACTTTCCCATAATCATTTTCCCCCTTAATCAAATCGTGTATCGGGATTCAGCACAGCCGGTGAAACCCACTTTATTTTGTAGTCTTTTTTCAATATTCTTTGCTTTACTTCCCAATACTCAAAGCAATAGCCCATGCCCTGTGGAACGTCTTTCAATTCTTCGGCGATTTTCGTTTCAAGCTCAATCAAAATGTTCAGATATTTGTCGGTGTATTCCACCGGGTCGTTCTTGATAGTCGGTTCTTTCATCGCTTCCTTATGAACGGCGTCAAACCGCTCCGGCAGCGTGTCGCTGACAAGCATAAGGATTCGTTCCCCGGCTTCGATGGATTCCTCAGCCATGCCGCCGTAAATTTTCAATAGGTTCACGCAACAGTTTTCAAATATAGCCGCCGCTTCTTTATCCTCGAAAATATCTTTTTCGCAGCTTTGGAAAAGCTCAAGCGTTTTCAGATAATATTCCCGCGCAAACAGGAAATGCCGCTGATACATATACTCATCCGCGATAAAACGGTAAGCGTCTATCATTGCCCTCGGCGGATCGGTTTTTCTTTTCGCGCAAATCGCCGCGATCCGTTCCATTTCCGCCAGCATCGCGTATGTGAAAACCGTGGACGGCGGCTCCTGTGCGCCTTCAAGCAGCTTATGAAGCGTGGATAAGGCTTGTAATCCTTTCATGGTAGCCCTCCTTAATCAAACTTCACGCCGGGATTGAGAACCGCAGGGGATTCCCATTCAATGCCGTAATCCCGTTTTAAGATTTCACGCTTGGTTTCCCAATACCGAAAACAGAATCCGGTTCCCTCACGAACACCCCTTAACTCGGCTTCAATCTTTGCTTCAAGTTCAACAAGAATGTTAAGATATTTCTCGCTGTACTCCACCGGGTCGTATTTGGTATAACCGTCCTCTTTTTTGCTGTCAATCAATACAAGCTGTTTGCGGCACCATTCGATTAAATCGTCTCCGAGAGAAAAATACGGGCAACTTTCAATCAGCGCAATAGTCTTGTCGTAATATTGTTTTGCGAACAGGAAATGCCGCAAAACCATATACTCATCGGCAATGTAGAGGTACGATTGTATTATGATGTCGTGAGATATGCTTTGATCCTTTTCTTCATACTCCACCAATCTTGCCATTTCATCAAGCATGGCGTATGTGAATGTCGCTGATACAGGCTCATTTGACATTTCAATCACGGCACGCAATTTATTTAATATTTCCAAGCCTTTCATGCCAAGACCTCCTTAATCGAATTTAATACGCGGGTTCAACACACGCGGGGATTGCCATTCAATCCCGTAGTCATTTTTCAGTATCTCGACTTTTGCTTGCCAATACCGATAACAATAACCGTGACCACGCCGGACACCCTCTAACTTTTTCTCAATCTTCGCTTCAAGTTCCTGTTCGATTGCCTTATATTCCGTGGTTTTTTCTATCGGATCAGTTTTCATCAGCTTTGACCTCCAGCGTAAGCAAGCCCCGTTCAATGGCTTTCAGCATAACGGCAATGTCAAGCCATCCGTCTACGGGAACATCTCTATCCCCAAGTATGTCTACGCCTTGCTCTCGGCAATAAGCAATCATGTCTGCATCATCGGCATCGAAAACCTCCTGCCAAAGTTCCTCGAACCTCTGATTGCTGTAATTCGGCATTTCCCCGAACAGATTGAGAAGCATTTGGTCGGACGTCGGCAACGCGAAATCCTCACCGTCGCTGTCGTTATTCGGTTTAGGCAGAAAGTCAGCGGCTCGAATTATTTTCTTGTTTTCCATGCTCTCAACCTCACTCTCTGAAATAAGCATAACACATTCTTTTTCCAAAAAGGTCGCCGCAGAAGCGACATTTTTGTGAAACAAGAGCTGCCGGGGCGGAGCTCCGCTTCGGGCAGGGCAGCTTGACGTTTCAGAGCGTTTCAAACCCGAAATGGTCAAGCACCTCATTAACCTCAAATATATTGTACTCCCGCCTTTCAATGCAAAAGGCAATCACCAAATCGCTGTCGCTTGCACGGGATAGACTGTACCCTGCCGAGGAAAGCAGAGAATCGGCTTCCGCCCTCGAAAGTTCCAACGCAAGACACAGGGCAATGACCGTTTTCTTGCTCGGCGTATACAGCATATCCGAGCGGATTTTCGAGAACAGCCTGCGGTCAATTCCCGCACTTTTGTAAACTTTGCTGTCCTTTTTGCCGGACTTGTCAATCAGCGTGAGTAATTGTTGGACGAAAAGCTGTTCACGGTTTACGTCGATGTACGCCCCGGCTTCCGTGGGGTCGATTAACTCATGCACCGGAATTTTGACAGGCGTAAAAGCCGCGCCGGAAAGCACTCCTCCGTTCTTTATGTACCGCTCACATTCAAGCAAAAACTCCCTCGCTATCATTCTTCAGCTTCCTCCGTTTGGCTTTGATAAAAATCAAGAATGTCGTCCACGCCGCAATCCAAATAAGCACAAATCTTCATAAGAACAACCATCGACACCACCTTATCATTGCGAAGTTGCGTGAGCGTACTTGCCGCAATTCCGATTTTCTTCCGAAAAGTTGACGGACTCATTTTCAGGTCAATCAGCCTTTTCCAGAGCTTGTTATAACATACGGTCATTCCCAACGGTTTTCGAGACATAAGCAGTAACTCCTTTTCAAGTCGTTTATGTTTTTAGCTTCGTACCCTATCATACCATAAAACAAATGATAATGCAAGACGTATTTCGACATTTCGTAAAATTTTCTTTTATTTCAGTATTATAGTGGACAAAACGCAATACAAGTGCTATAATAGAACTGCGACGAAAATTAAAATGTCGCCCGTGCGGCGACCATTTCAGCGGGAATTGCTGATATAATAGGCTCAAACACGAATAAGAGAGGGTTTAAGATGGATGGAATAGATTTTACTTTATTGGAAGAAAAGAGCAAACTCCCTATCGGTACAAGCAAGCTGTTCGGCAATCCCGATGTGTGGGACGGCTTCGAGTGGCCGTCTTATGTCGAAAACGGGGAAGTCTACGACTTGACTTTCATGTGTCAAATCAACTGCGAGGAAGCGGCGGCTTTCCATCAATCGGGATTGTTGCCGAAAAGCGGTATGCTGTACTTTTTCTACGATATGGACGAAATGCCGAAAGAATCCGTCAACCTCAAGGCTTCACGAGTTCTGTATTATGACGGTAGTGGTGCCAATTTACACGAAATGCTCCGCACCGACCACGAGGGCAACGATATGAGCCTTCCGAAAATGAGGATTTGCTTTACTACGCCGGAGGGTGAGGACGGGCAATCTCACACATTACTTGGCGAACCGTTCCCGGACGAATGGCGGCCGATTCTGAAAATCAATACCTTTGAAACCGACAAAGTGAGCATCAAATTTAAGAACGCTCTTTATTTCTGCGTTAAAGAAAGTCAGCTAAAGAGCAGGGATTTTTCGGAAATCTTCATCAGACAAGGGTAAACGAGAGGGGGCGAGCTTATGCTGCCAAATGGGTCAAAGTATTATTTTACAAAGCTGACAGACGGCGAAAAAAACCTGTATAATCATATTTGCGACACGCTTGGGCGTTTTGAGCCTGCATTGTCCATCCATGCCGGAATGGGCAAGGACTTTACATTGGATGTGGGGGAAATCTTGACGGCGGTGTTCTTCGACAACCCCGGATACTTTTACTTGGACAGGAACCGTATCGTTATCAAACAAACGCCGATGTATCTTCAACTTTGCTTTCAGTACGATTACACGCAAGCTGAAGCCGAGCGGTTATCCGGCGAAATCAAGGAAAAAATCGTGGAGTTTATGCGCGAGTACATCGAACCGGATATGACCCCATTGGCAAAACAGCTCGAAGTCCATAAGTATATACAAAGTTCCGTTAAGCCGCAACCGGGTGAATTAGACCGTGATAGCTTTTCGGTGGTTGGTGCGCTGATTCACGGCTCTTGTGTCTGCGAGGGATTCGCCAAAGCCTATAAATTGCTCTGCGATTATTGCCGGATTGCTTCCATTATTGTAACAGGGGAAGCCGAACGTGACGGCAAAAAGGAAAAACACGCATGGAACATCACTCGCATTAAAGACATTGCGGCACATATCGATATAACGTGGGACACGATTGCCGGAGTTGGTTCTTACGATTATTTCAACCTTTGCGATGCCGACATCGCCGCCGACCACAGCTTCGATGCCGCACTTTATCCCAAATGCAGTCCTAACAAAATCAATTACTTTTACAAAAATGGCTTGATTGCCGCAAACGAAGATGAGGCGAGAAAGATTATCGCATTGAACGCTGATAGAGAGTTGTTTTCGGTTAAGCTGTTGTTTCCCGTAACACGAGAGCGGCTTGGCGAGTTGGGGTTTCCGAGTGGGAAATTGCGGTTTAATGAAACGCAGAATGTGGTTATGTTTTCGAGTTGAAACGACAATATAATACAAAAACCGCTTACAGTCAATTGATTGTGAGCGGTTTCTTCTTTATTCTACTCAAAAATGTCGCTGGTGCGGCGACCTTTCTTTTTTCGATATATTTTATAATTTAGACATAAGCAAAAGAAGCGAAGGACTAACTTTACGCTTCCCTCGCTTCTTTTGATTTCTTGATTCCGTTGGCGGCGGCTTCCACGATGATTAGGTCGTTATCGTCAAGACCGTCCAAAACACTATCCAGTTGCTTGCGCCGTGTACTCCGTTTCGGCTTGACATCGGGATAGAAAAACTGGTCAACGGAGAGGTCGAAAAGCGTGACGAGTTTGTAAAACACCTGAATGCTTGGATGTTGCCCTTTGTTCTCAATATTCGTCAGATAACGGGGGTCGATGTGGATAAATTCACTCGCTTGGTCACGGGTCATTCCCCGCCTAAGACGGGCATCCTTAATCGCCAAGCCAAGCGCCCGGAAATCGTAAAGTTCATCTTTGTTACGCATAGCAAACCTCCTGATATAATTTTATAGTTCCTGTTCCGAATATTACAGGATTGTAAAAACGTATATGTAGGTTTTGTGGTTCGTGTTATGAAAAGCAGATAAGGGTAACTGCCATACGGCTAATAAAAAAAGCCGTGCGGATGGCAGCGATTTATAATGCCTAAACGGAATTGCGGCTTTTTGGAAAGGCCGCTGTTTTATTTGCTCCGATGGCAGATGGCGGCAGAAAGGGGAAAGCCGCCGTGCTTACATATTTCATCCGACATAGCTATGCAGTATTCGATTTGTTAAAAAAAGTTTCGCACATTTAAGGGAATATAATGCCCTTGAATATGGTTTTATGAATTACATATTAGGAACAGCAAAGACGTGCCATAGGGGGGAAAAGCCCTGCGGCACGTCTTTTGTTTTGTCAAATTTTGTAAAGCCTTATGCTTTTTTATTTCGCCTAATTTCGGACAAGCCTACCGCCTACTTAAATAACCCCCGCGCCCCTCCTGTTTTGGATTTTTGAGACCCACAGCAGCTCCATCAAAAATCCAAAATTTAGGAGGAAAGAAAAATGTCAGAAAACAAGCAATATTTTATCGCCGTGGACGGTCAGCGTGTGTCGGTCACGGAGGAAGTCTACCGTGCCTACTACAAAATGGGCAGGCGTGAACGCTATCTTGAGGAAAGCGACACCGCTCACGGGAAAGTCCATTACAGCGGCATGGACACAGCGGAAATGTCCGGCGAGGAAGCAATCCCGGACTTGGATGCCGTTCCCATTGACGAGCAAGTTGTGAAAAATGCGTTGCTCGAACAGTTACGCAAACATCTTGGCTCGTTGAACGACAACGAACGGGAACTCATCGACGCGATGTTCTTTTCGAATGACGGCGACGGCATGAGTGAGCGGGAATATGCAGACATGATTGGACTTTCAAAAACCGCTGTCCATTCCCGTAAAATCAAGGTTTTTGAAAAGTTACGAGGTCTTATGGAAAATAAATTCTAAAAATCAATAGACCACCCCCCTCACTTTTTCGGCTTAGTAGTGAGGGGGTATTTTTTCCCTCACGGTTCCTTGACAAATACCGTCCTTCGTTGGCGGTCATATCGGGCAACGGGTACGATAACCGCCCGCTTTGCGCCATGACTCCGGCGAATACCCTCACGGTAATCGTTAGGATGAGCGCCCCTTCGTCGCCGCTACAAGTGCGGACAGACCGGGTAATCCAAAAGCGGATATGCGACTAAAGTCGCTGGTGATAATGGTACTCCCTCAAGAGAACTGAGGCCGAGCAGCGCGGAGGCGCGATTCGGGGAAGCATCGTGTGAATTGGGAGAGATTCATGGGAGCTTTCGTGTGTGGGGTGAAATCCACAATCCGTTGTTAATCCCCAGTTCGTCCGGGTGTAGTGGAAAATAGGACGAAAAAAACCAAAGCAATCAAAACTGTTTGATTTATTTTAATTACTTCTGACGGTTCTGATATTGCGCCGAAAAAGCAATCAATCAACTTTGTTCTCTAAGAACGTATTTTACGGGTGCTAATTTTCGGCGCACCACAGAGCCGTCAGGTCAATGAAAGGAAACTTAAAAATGACTACTTCAAAAATCCAATGCGAAATTTCAAGAATGATACCCAAACTCCCGCCTCGCTTTTCCCAAAGCGATACGGTCACGCCGCTTCTCACCGCTTACGAATGTGTACTAATGGAGCGCGACACGGGCAAAAGTTGTATCTACACCGCCGTCAACCTTAAAACAGGCAAGCGTGAGGTCATAAGCCGACGAGCGACACCGCTGACGACTTCCGGTGTGGAAAAGATGGTCGAAAAAATCCGCCGTTCAAGTGTAGCAGGAGCGGGCGTGTATGAAGCGGACAGACCATTCGGCGACAGCTTGGAAGTTAAGAACTGCCGCGAAACACTGACTCATGTATTCAATGAAATCCTGCCGCAACACGGGTTCGCAATCCGCAAAGAACAAATCTCACTCGCCGAACATATTCTCGATGCAATCCACAATCGTTCCGTTACCCTCGCCGAAGCCGAAGTCGGTACAGGCAAAACTCTCGCCTACCTCGTTCCCGCCATCCTCGCCAAACGCGGACGGCTGAACGGGTTCTATAACATGAGTTTCTACACCGGAACACCTTATGTGGAATTGGCAAATATGCCGATTGTGGTGGCGACATCGAGTATCACACTGCAAAAAGCACTCATCACAGACTATATCCCCGAATTGTCCCGGATTTTAACGGAACACGGGATTATCAAGAATCCGCTGACCGCCGTTATCCGCAAAGGACGGGAGCATTATGTCTGCGAACACAATCTGCGTTCACATATTCCGTTTGAACATGACAAGAAGATGAAAGCCGTGCTTGAAAGTCTGTTAAGCCCCAAATCGCCGATTGACCTTGCGGAAATCGACGGGCTGAACGCCCATTGTAAGCGAAAAGTCGGCGTACCTGACCGTTGTTACAAGAACTGCGCCCACCGTAATCATTGCCGGTATTTACAGTTTCGGGAGCAGGCTGGTTCTTCCGGCATCGACATTCAAGTATGCAATCATAACTATCTTCTCGCCGATACCATGCGGCGAAAAGAAGATAAGCAGGCTCTTATTCCGAACTATCAGGCGATTATCATCGACGAAGCCCATAAATTCCTGCAAGCGGCACGAAGTATGTACGGCGTGGAATTTTCGAGTCTGACCCTGCCGGATATTAAGGATGTGATTTTTGAAATCAACCTTAAAGACCCGGAAGCGCACAAGCTCATTCGCAAAAAGGCGTTGAAGCTGTCGGGGGAAAATAAGCGTTTGTTCGGCAATCTGTTTGACAGTATCAAAGACGAGGGCGACGAGGAAGCGGACAGGTTTTCCATCGAGATTGACGAGTACGCGGCACAGCGGATTGGCAATATCTATCATATCGCCGATGAATTGACGGAACTACTGAACACCTATCCTCTCGCCGGAAACGGAGCGGGGCGTAAGGCGAAGGTGTTGTGGGAATTAGAACAGGTCAAGAAACAGTCCGCTATGTTAGCTGACTACAAAAACCTCATTTGCTGGCTTGAAACCGACCGGGAGGAAAACCGTTTTTGCGCCATTCCCAAAGACTTGAACAAGCAATTACACACCGATTTGTGGGGTAAGGGCATACCGACAATCCTAACATCCGGCACTCTTTCGGCGGGCGGAGATTTCTCCCATATTAAAAGAACGCTTGGATTGAATTACATCAAACGCAATCTCACCGAAGCAAGTAAGCCGTCGCCGTTTGACTTCGGAGAGAACGCCATGCTGTACATCAGCGAAACCGTGCCGTTCCCCGACCAACGTGGGCGGGAGTATATTCTGTCGGTAGCCAACGAGATTGAGGAATTGATTCACGCTTCCAACGGACACGCCGCTGTGCTGTTCACGAGCTACAAGGCGATGGATATGGTGTGCGAGCATCTTGACGAACGGGATTTACCCTACCCCATGTTCCGGCTGAATAAAGGCGGTATTAAGGAAATCGAGCGGTTCAAGAAAAGCGGAAACGGTGTATTATTCGCGGCGGGAGCGTTATGGGAGGGCATCGACATTCCGGGCGATGCGCTTTCAATGCTGATTATCGTCAAGCTGCCGTTCGCCGTCCCCGACCCCATCAGCGAATACGAGCAAACCCTTTATGACGGCATGGACGAGTACAAGAAAAAGGTCATCGTGCCGGAAATGATAATCAAGCTCAAACAGGGATTTGGGCGGCTGATTCGCACCGAAAAAGACACCGGAGCGGTGGCGATTCTCGACAGTCGGGTAAGCATGAGCGGCTCGTACCGTGAACGTGTATTGGATGCTCTGCCCGATTGCAGCATAACACATGAAATCGGTGCGGTAGAGGAATTTATCAGGGCGAAAAAAACACCGGAATATTTTGAATAAATAAGATTGCCGAGGGTATTCCCAACTTGGGAATACCTTTCGGCGATGATAGGAGGCACAGCGTATGAGCCAAAATAAATTGGTAGACATCAGCACGGTCAGCGTAAATAAAGACCTGCCGAAACAAGAAAAAATCGCCGAATATGTACGGCAAATCCGCGACCCGTATCATTATAGATGCGGGACATTCACCATAACCGCCCGTTTCTCTAAAGACGGGCCAACCATAGAGGACTGCCTGCAAGGGATGGTTACTTGAAAAATCAAACGACAAACTCGACTTTCCCAAAACGCCGCTGTACAATTATAATCGGAAAAGGATAATACCATGAACCCGCCATCCTTTCATTTTCGGGATTTTCGAGATTACGAGAATTAGAAGGAGGGCATTTGCAATGGCAGAAATAAAATACAGGGCGGTCAAATATATCCGCCTTTCAAGCTCTGACGAGAATAAACAGGGCGAAAGCGACAGTATAGGGAATCAGCGTAAACTAATTGATGAGTGGCTTAAAAGTCATCCCGAAATCGAGGTTGTCGGCGAAAAAGTGGACGACGGCTGGTCGGGAATCCTGTTTGACAGGCCGGCGTTCAAGGAAATGATGGAGGACATTCAAGAGGGTAAAGTGAATTGCGTTCTGACGAAAGATTTATCTCGTTTAGGGCGTGAAAATGTTGAGATTTTGCGATATTTACGCCGGATTTTCCCTGCTTACGGTGTTAGATTTATCGCAATCAACGACAACATAGATACGCTGAACGACAGCGGCGACGACTTGACCGTCAGCCTAAAATCCATCATAAATGACGCATATTGCCGCGATATTTCGATTAAAACCCGTTCAGCGTTGGAAGTCAAGCGGGCAAGCGGCGATTACACCGGAGCGTTCCCTGTTTACGGCTACATTAAAGACGAAAATAATCACAATCGGCTTGTCGTTGACGATTACACCGCAAGCGTTGTCCGTGATATTTTTCGTATGAAAATCGACGGACATTCTGCGGCACGGATTGCCGATATTCTCAACGGGCGTGGTGTTCTTTCACCGATTGAATACAAGAAGGACAGAGGACTTCCGCATCCCAAAGGCGGCTATTCCGACAAAGATGGTGCGAAGTGGTCTGCCACCACCGTTATCCGTATTTTGAACGACGAAACCTACACGGGTACGCTGATACAAGGCAAAATCGGGACACCGAATTACAAACTCAAAGAGCTTGTGCAAAAGCCGGAAAGTGAGTGGCACAGGACAGAAAACGCCCATGCCGCCATTATACAAAAGCACAACTTTGACCTTGCTCAAAAGATTTTACGGCTCGATACCCGCACTGCACCGAGGGGCGATAAAGTGTATGTATTTTCCGGCATACTTGTGTGCGGCTGTTGCGGGAATCGCATGACACGGAAAACCGTTCCGTACAAGGACGAAAAGTATCATTATTATTGGTGTCCCACGGGTAAGAAAAACGGTTGTACCCGTTCGGTTATGCTGAAAGAAACAATCTTGACAGATTGCGTTTTGGGAAGCGTTAAGGCGCATATCGCCAACATAGCCTCCCTTGAAACGCTTCTTGCAAGCCTTGATTCTACCCGGATTGCCCGTGAACTTGCCGAAAATCTAACCCTACAGCTTTCAGAAAACGAACGCAGGCTTGAGAAAATACGCGAGTTTAAGGCGGGACTGTACGAGAACATGATTAACGGCAATCTGAGTAAGGACGAATACAAGGCTCTCAAAGGCAAATACACCGCCGATGCCGATAATCTCATAACCGCCAACGCAAAACTGAAGCAGGAAGTCGCCGCTGTTTTGGAGTGTAAGCACGAACGTCTGATGTGGATGGAGCATTTCAAGAAATTCGAGAACCTTGATACCATCGACCGAAGAACGGTGATTCACCTGATTCACAGCATCCGTGTACTCAGTAAAACCGAATTGGAAATCACATTTAATTATCAGTCCGAATACGAAAATGTTGTATCGGTTCTGCGAAAGGAGGCGGCATAAATGGCTCGTAAAAGTCGTAAAATTTTTGAAACAACATCACGGGAAATTCAAAAACCGATTTATAACGTCGGGGCATATATCCGCCTTTCGGTTTTCGATAAAAAACAAAAGGGCGATTCCATCGAGACACAGCAAGCGATTATTGATACATTCATCGCAGAACATCCCGACATGGAGCTTCGGGAAACCTATATCGACAACGGACTAAGCGGTCAGAGTTTTGAGAGACCTGCGTTTCAACAGATGATTTCCGATATGGAGTGCGGAAAAATCAATTGCTGTGCGGTAAAAGACCTTTCACGGCTCGGAAGAAACGCCATCGACACAGGGTATTATATCGAGAAATATTTCCCCTCGAATAACGTGCGTTTTGTCGCCGTGAACGATAATTATGACTCTGCTGACGGGCAGAGTGGCGGCATCATGCTCAGTCTAAAAAATATGGTAAACGAAGCCTATGCGCTCGATATTGGGCGTAAAATTCGTGCGACAAAACAAATGAACATACAAAATGGTTGTTTCGTCGGAAGATTTCCGCCTTACGGGTATCTAAAAGACCCGAAAGATAACCACAAACTCATTCCAGACCCGGATGCCGCTTCAATCGTTCAAAAAATGTTTGAAATGGCAGCAAACGGCATAGGTGTGAGTGCAATCGCAAAATGGCTGAATGAAAGCGGAATCCTGCCGCCAAAACGCTATTTTCATTCCAAAGGGTTAGCAACCGAAAAGGAAGTGAACGGGCAAATCCATTGGAACAAAGCCGTGATTTATGCCCTGTTGAAAAATCGGGTTTACTGCGGCGATATGGTGCAGGGGAAATATAAAACACACAGCTATGCACAGGAAAAACTACCCGAATCTGAGTGGGTTGTTACCGAAAATACTCACGATGGCATCATAAGCCGTGAACTGTTTGCTGAGGTTCAAAAGCTGTGGGAAAAATCGTCCGAGCCGAAGAAAAGCCAATATTGCGACCCCAAAACCGAAAACATCTTTGTACGCAAGATTTTCTGCGGGCATTGTGGACGAACCATGCACAGGACACGCACAAGCAAAACGCAATATAATTTCAAATGCAGTACCCAATTGATGTATGACAAATCCGATTGTAGATTGGTGAGCATTAACGAAAATTTGCTGAAAGAAAAGCTGCTTGAAACACTCCGCAAACAAAACTTGGATTTTGAAAAGTGCGAGCCGGTATCAAATGCAGAAAATTCCGTTGGTTCCGAACTTCGGGATGTGCAGACGGAGCTTGATAAAAACAGAGGTTTTTTCAAGGGGCTGTATGAAAGCCTTGTGAACGGCGATATAAACGATGCCGAATACAAGGAAATGAAATCGGTCTACGAAATGCGAATTTCCGCACTTGCCGAGCGCAAAAAACAGTTGCGGCAAGCTACCCATGACCGTATTCGTCAAGAATCAGAGTGTGCCAAAGTCTCCGAAAGCATGGGGGCGTTGCGGCATATCTCCGACTTAACCTCCGATACGGTTGACAGGTTGATTGAAAAAATCCTTGTTTTTGAGGACAAGCACATTGAGGTAAAATTCCGTTTTGGGGAGGTTGCAGAGTATGAATGAATATGTAATCGCAAAATATATCCGGCTGTCTCTTGACGACGGAATCACCGAAAGTTTAAGCATACCCAATCAGCAGCTTTTGCTCGACAGGCAGATTGAGGAACTCGACATTCCCCATACCTCGGTTTTAGAATTTATCGACAATGGGTATAGCGGTGTCAACCTCGAACGACCCGCCGTGCAGGAGATGCTCGACCTCGTGCGGTGCGGCAAAGTGAATTGCATTATTACAAAAGATTTTTCGAGGTTTTCCCGCAACGCATTGGAAAGCGGCTATTATATTGAGCAAGTTTTTCCATTGTATCGTGTGCGATTTATCGCAATCGGCGACAATTTTGACACCAACGATTACAAGGACAGCACAGGCGGCATTGATGTTGCGTTCAAGTTTTTAATGCACGAATATTATTCAAAAGACCTCTCTCAAAAAGTCAAGAGCGCAAAGCGTGTTCTTATGATGAGCGGTGAGAACATCGTCGCAAACGCTATTTACGGTTACCGCAAAAATGATAACAACAAATGGGAACCCGACCCTATACCCGCTGAAATCGTGCGACAGATGTTTGTCATGGCTCTTGACGGGTTATCTACGGCACAAATCCGCGACAAGATGTGTGCGGCGAAATACCCAACTCCGCAGGAATATATCGACACGAAACGCGGCAAAGACGTTCTGCCGGAATGTATGTGGACGGCACGGATGGTGTTGCATATGCTCGAAAATGTGCAGTACACGGGGAGCTATGTTTCGGGCAAGCAGGAAGCAAAAGCGATTGGTTCTCATAGTAAAATTAACACCGATAAATCGGAATGGATTATCATTCCCGACAGCCATCCCGCTATTATCAGCAAGGAGGATTTTGCGAAAGTACAGGAGTTGCTCAAATTCCGCAAAGGCGCAATGACCGCCAAGCCGCTCCAAAGCGATATGGCCAGTGTGAGGCGCAGTCGCATGATAAACGGGGAATATGTATCGGGCAATCTCCCTTACGGTTATTTGAAAACTGACAATCTCAAATGGGCGATAGACGAAATTGCAGCGAAAATTATTCGAGAAATTTACGAAATGACATTACAGGGTGTATCCTGTTCCGAAATTGCGGAAAATCTTTTCAAAGCGGGGAAACCTACACCCTCCGAACACATTAAACGCATCAAAGGGAAAGCGGTACTTCCCGCAAATCGTTGGACAGCGAAATGTGTTCGGGAAATCCTCAAAAATATGCAGTACACCGGGGCGTATGTTGCGGGAAAGTTTATGAAAAATCCCGAAACAGGAAAAGGTTATCATGCTCCCGAAAGCGAATGGGTTATCATACCCGGCAAGCATCCGGCGATTGTCAGTACGGAAGTGTTTGACAGAGTGCGGGAAATTATGGCACAAGGCAAGGTTAAACGGAAGAATATGCGTTCTCGTGATTATCTGTTGAGCGGAAATCTTGTCAAATGCGGCGTTTGCGGCTACGCCTTATCGTATGACCCGATTAGTGACCCCATTTTCCGCTGTTCCCATACCCAAGCCGACCCAAGTGTCGAGTGTCACAAGATGAAAGTCAACGTCCGTGAGCTTGACGAAGCGGTAATGGCGATTATAAAGAAACAAGCGGAAGTTGTTTTGGAATCCGGCGATTTATCCGGTTATCGCAAAACGAGCATGGATGAGCGGAGGGTTGCCGAGTGTGAACGAAAAATCAAGCAATATGAGGAAAGTCGCCAAGCGTGTTACGAGCGGTTTGTTGGGAAAGAAATTGACCGCGACACATATCAATCGCTGAAAAATGATTGTAGCGAAAATATTGAGCGATTGAAAAATCAGCTTGCGGTTTACAAGCAAATGGAGCGTGATAAACAGTCGGACAAAAAAGTCGCCGTGCTTGCGGAGGAAGCGTTGAGCGAAACGGCCGTACCAAAAAATATTGTGAACGCTCTTGTTGATAAAGTCCGTGTTTTCCCCGGCAATCGGATTGAGATACTGTGGAAATTTGCGAATTTCGCAGAGGGGCTGTAAAGTAAAAAAGGCACGGCATCCGTTCCAAAGACGGGTGCTGTGCTTGTTTGTGATGGGTGTGTTTGGCAGTTGTTTGGTAATATTGCACAAACGCAAGCCGATATTTAGAATAAATTTTGTTTTAGTCTGTG
>Ga0099364_10005092_pt1 | contig 19642 bp, 28 predicted proteins | sample TergutTh196P3_FD_73070 | JGI IMG/M metagenome (GOLD analysis project Ga0099364, IMG submission 73070) | Microcerotermes parvus P3 segment gut microbial communities from Pointe-Noire, Republic of the Congo - Th196 P3 | ecosystem: Host-associated > Arthropoda: Insects > Digestive system > Gut ... | reverse complement strand
ATAGTGTTTGTGCTGTTATTTATTACTGTGCTGTCGGGTATCTGACCCGCTATGCTGAATGATAGTATATCGTTTGCGGTGTTGGGGGCTATTTGTATCGTTACTGTGTACTGCCTTTCAGAGCCATCTTCTGCCGTTACCGTATAGACTACGGGGGATGAGAAGTTTAAATGCGAGCCTGATGTGGGCTTTATTTCGGCATCCTCCGATATCTCTATGCTGGGGGCGAGGCTCAGCAGGCTTGTGCCGAACGGCATTGTCAGGGTTATCGTGTTTGCGTCGTCGTCTATGACCGTGCTATCGGGCATCTGGCCTTCTATTTCAAAGGATATTATGTCCTTCTCGGTACTGAGGGCGAGCCTCACTATGACCTCGTACTCCTTTGTGGCGCCGTCCTGCGCGGTCACGGTGTATGTCCGGGAATTGCTGAAGTTCTGGAGCGCGCCCGATGCGGGGCTTACCGAGGCGTTGGGCGATATTGTTATTTCAGGCGCCAGGTTTGCGAGGGACGTCCCGCGGGGCATGGTCAGCGTAACGGTGTTTGCCGATACGGTTTCCTCTATGATCGTGTCATCGACTTGCTCGGAGATGCTAAATGTTATGATGTCTTTGCCCCTGCTCCTTGCGTAGTTAATGTCTGTGTTGTTCAGGGCGTGCGTACCGGGGTGTGAGGTGTTCTGGGTTCTTATGGCTACCGGGTTGCCGGATACGCCGTTAACTGCGGAGAGGCTTACGTCGCCGTTGTCGGACCTGTTCAGCCCGAAGTCGTATGCCTCGCCGTGGGGGTCGTGGGCACCCGTGTTGCCGCTGAAGACGAACGCGGGGTCTACGATGAGGGTGGAGTAGTTCGGAACATGTACTACCGCACCCCCCGTTGCGGTGTTTTCTACGATTCTGCCGTTTAGAAGGTTTATGCCCCTTGATTGGTTCTGGTTTGGCGTCATGTGGCTGAGTATGGCAGAGCCGTATTCAGCCGTGCTGCCGGCTATCGTGCTTCCGGGGGTGTCGTTGTGACCCATGGTCAGGTTGACGTTCTGGTTCTGGGATATCTCAATGCCCCTGTATTCGCCCCTTATGGAGCCTCCGTTGAGGAGCATTGCCAGGCCGGCTGAGCCTATGTTTTGCACGCGTATCGCGGTGCCGTTGCTTTCCAGGAGCCCGGCTGTCATTGACAGGCTGTTTGCCTCGTTTGCATTGGTGCCTGAGGAGTTTATGTTTATTGCGGCTTCATGGCCTGAGAGAATGCCTTTGTCGATGTCTATGGTGGCATTGCGGCCAGTTACAGATAAGGCCGTGCCGTTGGTGCTTGTTATGCTGCCGCCGTTTATCGCGAAGGTTGCGCTGTTGCCGGCTAACGCTATGGCGTTGCCGGTGTTGCGGATCTCGCCTTTTAGCATTCTGAAGGAGTTGCTTCCGTTGATGGTTATGAAGGGCGTGGCTCGGTCGGTGATTATTGTGGCTCCGTCGATTATGAGGGTGTTGTTTGTGCCTGAGCCGTTAATGTGTCCAACGTTAATTGTTTCCATTACTTCCCCGCTACCGCTCAGCGTAAAAACGTTGTTGTTGCCTGTCGGCGGCACGCCTCCGGTGCCCGTAGCGCCTACAGAAACCAAGCGTGCGGTTCCGCCGCTCATTGTAAAGGAATTGTTGTTGCTATGCGTGGCATTGGAGGTGGTGATTGAGTTGATTCCAAGGTAGACCGCTTGTACGGTGCCTCCGCTCATCTCCATACTGCCGCCGTTCCTGACGAATATGTCCCCGTTTATTCTGCCGGTTTCCCCGCTTACCGAAAGGGAGGACCCGGCGCCAACGATGTTTGCGTTGTTTACTACCCTCCCGCCGCTGACTGTGAGCGTGCCGCCATTGCTTACGGTCACAAGGTTGGCAACGGAGCCTTCCTGCAAGATAAGCTCACCGCCGTTAACATCCGTCAGGCGGTTGCCGCCTCCGGCAGTTACGCCGCTGCCAAGGGTAAGCTTGCCTCCCTGATTGACTATAAAAATGCCTCCACTAAGCCCATTTGATATTGTTATGCTGTCTGCGGATGTTGACCTTATGGTGATGATTGACCCGTTCTCAACGGAAGGCAGTGCAGTTGCGTAGCTTGAAAATGACGAGCTGCTGCCGCTGATCCAGATTACATATTCCTGCCCGTCAATGCCGTTGGCGTTGATTTGATTCATGGCTGTCCAAAGCTCAGAGAAATTAATAACAGTCCTCTCAACAGCAGGAGGCCCAGCCGCAACAGCCCCCGGCACAACACCCACATTCAAAACCACCAAAGCTAAAACACAAATAAAAGCCATTGCTACAGCAGACCGAATCAAGAATTTTTTCATAATATTCTCCTTCTTTTTGCATAGTTGCACGGTTTCCCGCAATATATCTCATTGTCTCTCAGCAAAACATTCATTGCATAATTGGCCGTGTTAAGCCGAGGCAATTTTCAATAGATATACAGTATGTCAGAAATGTATAAGTCACAGCAATGCAGGCAAAACAAGAAAGCAACCTGAAACGAAGAAAGGCTGCTTTCTTTCATAAACGATATAACTACCGATTGCTGTTCGTTCTGTTCTGAATCCGTTTTCTCTCAAACATTGCCGCTCCAGCAACAACATTGAGCAGGCCGAAAATCGCTAATCCAAGCCAAAGTGCGGAATGCGACTCCCTGCCCGTCTGCGGTACAAGCACAAGCTTCGGATCTTCTTCAGGTTCTTCTTCTGGTTCCTCCGTCAAATCTTCTTCCTCTCCCTCCGGTTCTTCCATCAGCGGTATATCCGGCACTTCTATCTCTACCCATTCCTCTTCCACCGGATTCCACTCCCACGCCGTTAGGGGCATACCTTCATCATCCAGTTCCACAAGGATCGGCGGGCTGCCTTCAGGTACCGGCACCTCGATTACGGGATTGTGTACCGGCGGTGGCGGAAGGGGATCGTCGTTATAGTATACCGGCGGGCCGACCGGTGGATTGTCGGGTAAGCTATCCGGTGTATTATCCGACACATCATACGGCGGATTGTCTGATGGTTCGTCCGGCGGTCCCACTGGGGGTTCTGTCGGCGGATTTACAGGAGGCTCAACGGGAGGCTCTGCCGGCGGCTCAACTGGAGTCTCAACAGGAGGCGGATTGACCGTCTCAACAGTCTTCCACTGGGCAATATAAATTGCGTTCCCCGTTACCGTAGCGCGCACTTCCGGCATCCATCCGGTAAACTCGTACCCTGACTGGCCTGTGGTTTCCCCCACAAACCCCGGCGTCTCATCACCGTATTCCGCAGAATATTCCTGTGCTTCAAACGTACCCCTTGTGCCAGGTATGTAGAAAATCAAATACCTATCATCCTGCTTGTCTTCAACCCACTGGGCGGTGTAGACCTGATCCCCTGTAACCTTATCGCTCACTTCAGGATCCCATCCGTCAAAAGTCCAGCCATCATTGCCTTCAATCTCGCCAGCAAACTCAGGCGTCGGGTCGCCATGTTCTGCCCAATACGCTTGTGGCTCAAAGATGCCCTGCGTTCCCCGCTCGTAGCGGATTGAGAAAGTTTGCGGGTTTTCCCGCCCCCTCCACTGCGCATACACCGTTTGCCGGTAGTTGTCGGCATTGACAAGCAAGGCCGAATAAGAGCTATCAAAAACATCACCGCTGCCATCTTCGTCGTAATTCCACCCTATAAAATCGTAACCTTCCCTTTGCGGGTCGGCAGGCATGACTGCCCTAAACGCCATCTCATCCCATGCCCAGGCAAGGGCTGTCATAGCAGGCGTTCCTGCGCCTTCAAAATTCAGATCGAATATGACCAACGCTTCCACGTCAATGCCAATATCGAAATTGTTCTCAAGTCGGCTTGCAATGCTTACGCCTGAAATATCCTCGTAATCTGTCTCAAAAAACTCAATGACTGAATCATAATAATCAATTTGCTTTGTAATATACATCAAAGCCAAGAAGTCCTCGTCAAGCTCATCAAAGCCGTCAAGAATGAAGTTACCTGTATAAAGGCCTATGCCTAGATAGCTTGGGTTTGCCGGCTGACCGTCATACTTATCGACTATAGAGCTCTCCAGCCGCAGCGCCTCCGTTATGAGCCCTTCGCGTACTAGGGCATAATAGCCGGTCATTATCGAAAGCATGTCGAATGCGCCTTTCGCGGTGTTTTTCGCAAAATACACCCCGGCAACGACCTCTCCGCCGTTATCATAGTCTATTAGTTCGGAGAGGCTTAGAGTTCTGGTTATCGTGTCTAAAAACTCTGGCTCCGGAAATGCTTTCAGCTCTTCGATATATATGGCCCCGCCCAAGTGATTTGCCTTGTTCCCCTCAAAAACGCCTCCTGCCACGATCATGGATCCAGCCGTCAAATACTCCCACTCAGGGTCTCCAACATACCGGACAGGGATGAATATTGCGCCCCCGTAATCCGCTGAATTATTTTCAAAGACCCCATTTTGTAGCATAAAGTAGCTCATCGTAAACACAGCGCCCCCATGCTCTGCCTCATTGCCCCTAAAGACATTAGCTATTGGAAGGCTGGTGGGTGGCTCCGGCAGGAAAATGCCTAATGACCTGTCACCTAGCGAGCCTGACCCGTATATCGCTCCGCCATACTTTGCCTTATTCCCCTCCATTTCCCAACTGTTTCCGGAAAACAGGATACCAACAAAGCCTCCTCCGAAATTGTCGGCGGAGTTGTTCCTGAAAACAGAGTTATTGATATACACATAGTCGCTCTTTGTGGCTATAGCCCCTCCCGAGCCATTAAAATCAAACTGATGTTCCGGCATCATCCAATCATTTTCTATGCTTTCCGAAAGACTAGCCCCAAACCCGACTAAAGCATTAGGTATGTCGCTGATGTCACGGTTCTGCGAAATTGCCTGGTTCCCCTCAAACAGGACATTGTCTATTACTACATTATTGCTGCGGGCTATGAAAAGCCCTGCGCCCATTCCGTTCGTCTGGTTATTGCTGAATTCGCTGTCTTTTATCAGGATGGACACATGCAGGCTAGTGCCCCGTATGAATGCCCCGCCGCCAAACCCAACGGCGTTTGAGCGCCCATTCAGCCTTGTCCCCGTTATTTTGCTGTCAAGCATCAGCGACTCATATATTGTGCTTGTGTCTGCCGTTCCGCCCAAATAAAGTCCCGTAGACGGGCCAAGCCCGTATGTGTTCCTAATTTCGCTGCGAACCATGTAAAAATTACATCTCATAGCAAGGGTTATTGCTGCCTGAATAACCTCATAATCAGGAGGGAACCCATGTTCATTTGATCGAGGTGCAGAATACTCGCCTGTATAAATCCCATCAAGCACTGTGTCGATAAGGACTACGGAGCTTGAATCGTAGGCTTCAATGCCGCCTGATGCATGCTTGCCTTCTGAAGCCGGGTTTGCAGTCAGCATAATGTTCTCAAAAATCACGTTGTTCTGGCCGTATGGGAAAATGAAATGCCGCTCGTTTGCAGTCTGGATGAGGGAGAACCGTTGATTCCCAAGCGACGTTATCTTGAACTGCCTCGACATCTCCACTTCAATGCCTTCGTCCATTACTATGTCGTTGGCGACGAATATTGTGTACCCAATCCCGCCAGAATACTGCAAGGATGGAAAAGAGCCATAGGATGATTCGCTTACCGCCCGTTTCAGTTCTTCAAAGTTGCGTACCACAGCGCCCCACGGGCTCAGCATCTCTGTCCCTTCCACTATCAGTTCTTCTATTATCCTCTGAGATGTGTGGAAGTAACCGTCATTGCCATCCCAACTCCCGTATTGAATATACTTGTTTAAGCTTCCCTCGTTTTTCCAGCCGCTCGCGGTCATGACAAGCATTGTTGCAGTCAACTTCCCGTTTTCCACATACACGGCGCCGTGCTCCATAAAAAATCCAGGCAACTCATCCATTTCAGTTACTACCAGCACGTTATTAAGGCTTAGTTCCCCATATACGACAAATGAATAGTAATCAATGTTCTCCCCGACAAAAAGCGTATTGTCAATTCTGATGTTCTTAGTCTCCGGGATAGTGACAGTGCTTTCAAGTATTATTGAATCATCTGCCACAATTATAGTTTCTTCGTAATCGGGGGCGTTTGCAATAGCCTCCAACAGCTCCCCAAATGTATTTACGACGGTTTCCCCTTGAAGGCGTGGGGCATTCATCATCCTAATATCTCCAATGTTCCCGTTTGCCGGGAAAGAAGCTGCGTCCCACACTTCAAGAACTTCTATATACCCGCCGGTCATTGCCAGGTTGCTGCCCCTCAGCTCAACGACGCCCAGTATCTCCCCGTTGCGCACTATCAGGCTTGACGGGTTGACATAGATGGACGTGACGCTGCTTTGGCTATCCGGAAGCCCTATGGCCGATCCGTCCGCAATGTCAACTATCAATGTTGCCGACTGGGTGACGCTTATAGTGGAAAGCCCACCGCCGCTTACGCTTATATCGCCCTCAAGCGATAGTATGCCGCCACGCACATCAAAGACGTGTGGGACGTTGATTGGGGCGCTGAATGTCGCTGTTGCGCCGGGGTAAGTTTTGATAACGATGCTCTGCCCTTCGCTGACCTCGATCGCACTCAACGTAAGGCCATCAAACCCGGCTTCAAGCCAAATTACCGTCTCCGACCAATCTGCCGCCGACGCTTGAATGGCGCCGGCAAGCTCTGCCGATGTGGCTACATAATGAACGCCCAAGCTTGATTCTGTGGCAACCGCAGACTGCCTGCTTTCGCTGTTATCATCGTCGGTGTCGTCATCATCTTTGCCGTCGCCGTTTTCATTGCCGTCCTCGCCGCCTTCGGATTCAAATGGGGCGTTGCCGCCGCCATCTGACGTGCCGTTGCTTTCGCCCCCTTGCGACAAGGTTGCATCGCCGATTTCAGGGTTTTCTTGATTGGTGTTCAAACCGTCCCCGCTGCCGTCAAAGCTTTCAGGCTGGCCAGCCATGCCTTGCTCACCGTCGCCGGGGTCATAAGCCCCCGCTGCCATCCCCATTGTTGAAAGCATTGCGATAAAAAGAAACATTGCGCAGATTCTTTTAATTGTCCGATATTTTCTCATAATTTCTTGCCGGCTTCGTTTTATTTGACCAAAAGCCGTTTCCCTCCTCTTTAGATATGTGAAGCAATGTCGGAAATATGGACCTCCCGACAAAAACCCTATCTATAGTATGTTAGAAACGCTTGCAAACAAGTTGGTGATTTGAGGCTGCCCCGCCGCAGAGAGGGGTGCTTTCGTAATATATACGTGACATGCTCCCGCCGCCTACGCTTCGCTTAGAGGCGGGGGAATTCTTGCAAGATTTATTAAATGTTTGTAGGGGAGAATGATCCTTCGGAAAAATCAAACATACTAAAAATAAGCCCGGAGAGAAAAAAGACCGCGTATTGCTCAGATGCGCAGGACACTATGATGGTCGAAGGGCTAGGCCGCCGGGGCTTTGAGTAGTAGCCCTGGCAGCTGCTTTCACGAAAATGCAAAGCTGCAAAAGAAAAAGCCCCAGAGGGGCCTTTTCTTTATTTTTCAATATGGATCAGAATGTTACAGAGTGGCTTGTGAGTTTAAGGGCGTATTCTGTCGCGCCCATTGTATTACACCCTGAACAGCGCCATGCAATAATCAATGCCTTTGGCATTTCGTTGGAATAGTATGTGTGCCTTCCAACTTCACCTAAAGCGCCTGCACTGCCGCAGTTTGGGCATGTGTCAATTGAACATGTAGGCATAAATATCGCAATTCCTTTCCTTGTTTTTCTTGCTTGCTACAGACTTGCCGTGCTTCCGGTTGTCATCTCCTTGATGCAGCCCTCTGACAAGCCTGCAATGTGCCCGGGTCCGCGAGAACCATGTCCGCGAGCCAGTCAAACACGCTATCAGGCAGTTCAGGAGGCGTAAGCTGCGACATATGATAGAAGGTCATGCTTTCGTCTTCACTTTCCCTGTCCAGTGCATCCTCGGTTTTGCTGATCAGCGCGTATAGGCTCATCCCGCATAGCGAGACGAATATGCCGTCTATAAGGGTGCGGGTTTCTTCTGAGCCTCCGGCATACAGCTTGAGTATCCGCCGGCAATCGCCGAAATCGGACAAGAGCTCCTGATAGAACACATCTACGAGGGCTTCCGCCGCATCGTCATCATGGATGAAGCGTTGGATACTGCTGTCCGTCGTCATTGCTCTTCTTTCCCTTGTAATCATAGTTTTGTCCTCCATTCTAATCTTCTTCGTCGTCTTCGTCTTCGTAACACTCCCATGAGTCATACATCAACGAAATGCTTTTGTCCAACAGCGTTTCAAGCGACCATCCGCAAAGCGACATAAAAATGTCTTCGATGACACCGCGCTCCTCGTTTGAGCCGTTAATGTACTGATCGAATATGCGTTTGTAGTCAGTGTCGCCATCTGTGGCAAACTCCTTATAGAACACATCGGCAAAGGATTCCATTGCCAGTTCGTCATCAAGGAACTGCTCCATTCTATCTTCCGTTGTCATTTTTGTTTTTTTCTGTGTCATTTGTCATATTCCTCCGTGTTTTTTAGTTATTTGAGCATTGATTCGCTGTATTCCACGATTTCGCTTATCTCCATGGCACATACGCGGTCGCAGTCATATATGATGCCCACGCCTATGTCCGCGTCATTTTTGATAAACGGGCAGTTTCCGCATCTGTGGTTTTGCTTGAACTGCGTTGCCCATTCAATGATGTTTTCCATAGCGCTTGCTTCTCAGATGATTTGCATGGTGTTTTCATCAATCTGCTTCATTCCCTTGCTGCACGGGTAGGTCAGTTTGCCGTCCTCCCATCTTACGGAGGAAACATATCCATTGCACCCTTCCAGCCGGCACATGCGCACATCCTGGTTGATTACCTTGCCTTTTTCTTTGCCGCTTCTTGACAGCACTGTTGTAATTTCCATTTGAAACCCTTTCTTATAAAATCGTTCCATAGGGAAGATCGCATGCACTTTCAAGCCTTGCAGCAAATTCGCGCAATACATCGCTTTCCCTAAGTGTCCCTCTTACCTCTTCAATATCTTCTTCTTTCATCGCTACCGTACTCCCATCATCGCCCTTTCTGGTCATTAAGGAGCCGATTCTGTCATTGTTTAGCTCCAGCATTTCAGCAATGATGTGTTTTGTTGTTTGTATATCTTTTCTCAGTTTCATCAATCGTTAGCGCGGTATGCGCATCCTCCTTTTATATTTGGTGCAGCGCTGGCCTTTCAAGCTTTTCATCCGGGTATGCTTCTGAAACGCTGACGTCAGTTACTGTATCGTTACTGTCCCTTGCGACGTCTACCTTGTAATGCACATCGCTTTTTATCAGCCTTTTCAGGCTGTCCAGTGACAGGTGTCTTGACGGGCAGATATATATGCATCTGCCAAATTGATTCCAATGGGGTTCCTCGTAATACAGATTCCCATTGTTCTCGTACACCCAGTCGAAATCTGGCTGCCAGATCGCCCTTATCCTTGTTTTTCCCAGGTAATTTACCTGATTGAAACTTACACTCATGATTTTTCCTCTTTCTATACCGCGATAATCCGCCATTCGACAAATAAGCCGTTTTCGCCAACTATTATCTCCGAACCGCCGTCTATCCAGTTTTCAATGGCTACGCTCACGTAGCCCCTGCGCGCCGCAGTGCTTGTTTGTTTGAAGTTCCTTAATAGCTCTCGAATGTCTCATCTACCCATTCAGCAAAGGCATCCGGATTTTCTGCAAGCTTTGAGAACGCTTCGCTACGCTCACGTAGCCCCTGCGCGCCGCAGTGCTTGTTTGTTTGAAGTTCCTTAATAGCTCTCGAATGTCTCATCTACCCATTCAGCAAAGGCATCCGGATTTTCTGCAAGCTTTGAGAACGCTTCGGTGAAATTCTTAGCTGGGATGAAGCGCACAAAGTCAGGCCTGCTGCCAATAACTTCATCATAATCCCCATTCCATGTCCGCTCATTGTCTATGAGCTCTTGCGGGTACTTCATTCCAAGTTCCGGCAAAAGGTTTGCAAAACAGATATCTGTGAATATCACTATTGATGCGGCAACGCCTTCACCCTCGCCTTCTTTTATAGCTGGGGTTAGTTCGATGTATGAAGTTGTCCCAAACACTCTCGTAACAGCTCCGCTTGCAATTAAATCAAGCCTCTCCCGCCTTTTGATCTTTAACTCTTTTAACGTCATGACTATTGAGTCTCCCTTCTTTTTTGTTATTCCTCTTCTGTATCGGCTACTCGCGAAAAGCTTTCATCCAGCAGCATGTCGAACGGTATCCCACATAGCTGCATGAACACGTTCTCGATGGCGTACCGGATTTTATCCGAGCCGAGCAGGTATGCGCTGAAGATGTATCCATAATTGATTTCTTTAACCGAAAGCTTTTCCCTAAAAACACCGTCGAAAGATCTCGTTGTAGATTCGCTTTCAAGAAGCTGTCCAATTTTCTCTTTTTTCTCCTTCATTGTCATTTGTGCATACCTCTTTCTATAATGTAAATATCCGCCATTCGGCAAACCAGTCTTCAGTGACTATTTTGGCTTCACCCGCGGCGATACGCTTAGATTCGACAACAAGCTCGTCTTCGTCGTCTATCATCAGGCCTTCATATTCCATTTCCATCTTTGAGTTGGCCTCATCGAAAGTATCGAAAAAACGGGGCTTGGCAAACGGACTGTCCGGTTCGCCGCTGTAGTACGCAAGCAGGCAGTAACAGCCATGCTGCTTTTTTATTGCATAGTTGCTTTCCTGCGGGCAGTCAACCGGTGTTCCCGTGCATACAGGCGAACAGAACGCATATTTTCCGCTTTCGTCGTCTGCTCTGCTTTTCCAGAAACGCTCGTCGTAAGTATAATACGTGTCTCCGAGCTCTATTCCGCAGTTGGCGCATTTTTCGTGCTTTTTTGTTATAAGCGTGGTTTCTTCCGACATTTGATCGTTCCCCTTTCTATATTGCGAATATCCGCCATTCGGCAAACCAGCCATCTTCGGAGGCTATCTTTGCCCTGTTGTCGTTTATCCAGCTTTCGTTGGTTGCAAGCACCCAATCCTCGATACCGTGATCAAGCTCCAGTATTTCATTGTATTCCTTGGCCATTCTTACCCTTGCCTCAACCTGTGAATCAAAGATATGTACTTCGCCGAATGAGCTGTCCGTGCTGCCGTGGTATGCAAGCAGGCAGTATTTCGGGACGATTTCAGAAGCGGGTTTTGGTTTGCCTCCCAAATCCAGCACGGCTTCCCTGATCGCTTCTTGAGCGAGGCAGTCCGTCCTGGCTATGTTGTCGATGTAAACCACGCCGACGTCGCCGGACTTGGTCTTTACGACTTTTGCAACCGTAACGCCTTCCTCGTCTCCGATTCCTGTCTTCCATGCGTCTATGTATATCGTCTCCGTTATATCCCCTTCACAGGGATCCGCATCCACGCGGAAGTTATTCGATACTTCTTTCCAGTAACTCATTTTTGCATTCCTTTCCCGCAACGGCGGAAGGGCGCGTAAGCGCCCATTCCCCGTCATGCGACTATGTAATTCTATGCCGGTATCAGCTCATCTACGATGCATTCGATTGTAGCCCAACTGATTCCTGCATCCGCGTCATGCCTGCGTTTTGCTTCCATAAGCACCTGCATGGCTATTTCATCTGTTATGAGGAGTGTTCCTCTGCGATTCTTCATGACCTCTCTGACGTCATCAATGCCCCAGATGATCATGATCTGGGTCTCGGGGTCGTACCTCTTGGAATCGTTGATGCGGTCTTCCAGTTGTGCTTTTGTATATGCGTTCATTTGACAACCTCCATAATATTTTTTGTTGTGCCGCCAACCTGCGGGGTCAATCGTCAGAATCGCCTTCCAGCATTGCAGATTCGGCCCTCGTTTGAGCCTCTATCTGCGCAGCAAAGGCTAGGATTGCTTCATCCATTGCACTTTCGTGGGTGTACCCGCATTCCCGGTTTTCAATGAACCGGTTGAAGATGTCTTCAATCAGAAGCTGATAGTAACTGGGGTCGCATGCGTGATAGCAGCTTTCCAGCGTCTCCCAAATCTCCGACCTGATGCTTTGTTTTTCCACATACGTCCAGATATCGCAGATCTCTTTATCTGTAAGCGATATTTCCGTAGATACGCCGCCTATTTCCCTTGTGATCGTATAATGGTATTCAAGATACATTTGTTTTTACCTCCGAATTTTTGTGTAGTCAGGATGGCAAGCCGTTGCAAGCAGTAACCCGGCTTTTGTCAGGTGTTCATGCAGTGCTGCTGCCATATCCCTGCCTCTTGTGTAGTATTTAGTCTTTTTATCCCCGTCTACGAGGATCATCGAACGTGTAATTTGGCCATGCTTGCTGATATTGTATCTAACCTCAGCTATCAGCTTGTAGACTGTGGTTCCGTCCTGGTCTTTGGCCAACTTTACTATGCGCGACTGGCGCCCTGTATCGTCCATTGACCACATAAACTCAAAGTCTTCAGAATGCTTGACATCCTCTTTTACTTGCCTGAGATACTCGCCGAAGTCAAACCGCATGATTTTGTCCTCCTGTTGTTTTTGAAATTAGTTGATTAGACAATTACTGCCTCTGCGCTGCATTTGCTGCACGACCATATATTGTCGTCATCCGGCTTGTGGGTCACTTGTAGGCAATCGTTGATTGTTTTGACATAATCGCCGTAGGAGTTGACCTCCCAGTCCTGCATTACGTGCGCGGTCGTGATGAAATTCGCGTCGCACATATTGGGGCATACATGTTCGTTCATTTGTGAACCTCCTATTTATTGTAATTTTTGTTGACTATGCAAACTGGCTGGCTGCTTTGAGCGGCATGCCGGCCTTGACAAGGAGCGCGTGTAGCGCTTCTGCCATATGCTCGCCGCCCGAGTTGTAAGTTGTCTTTCTGCCGTCTTTCATATAGGCCATCCAGCGGGAGATTTTCCTGTGTCCGTCGGCAAAATAGCCAATCTCCGCTATCAACTCGTGAAGCGTAGCGCTGCCGCAATCCGGCACAAGCTTTACTATGCGCAGCAGGGGATGCCCTTGATGATCCTTTGACCGGAGAAGGTCAAAGCCCTCCGCATTCTTGACGTCTTCCTTCACTTTCCTGACATAATCATTGAAATGCATTTTGTTTCCTCCTATTTTTCTGTTTTGTTTTTGTTATTCTTATGTCTGCCCTTGCGTCAGCTTCGTAGACGGGTCAAATTGCACACCGTCCCTGTAGCCTTGTTGGGCAAACCTGTTTCGCCATCCTTCGTAATTGATTACACCATACGAACCGCCATAGTCCATTTGCGAAATAACGTCGATAACCGGTTGTGGAGTAACAAGGATCAGCCCATATTCCTGGTTTTCGCTGTCCTGCTCCCGGTAGGCTTGAAGAATGCCTGCGCAAAACCCATTGCCATAGGCATCCGCCATCTGCCGCGTTACAGCCGGCACATACGTGTGCTGAAATTGCTTTCGTATTTGCTTACATTCGCTGGCAATGCATTCAAAGGCGTAATTCAGTATCTGTTCGCAGATATCTATGTCGCCTTCAAGCCCAACCAGCCCAATCGTCACCTTTTTGCTTCCGCTATAGCTTTGCCGATATGACCGGCAGCAGTAGTGGTCGGCTATAATGTTCGACAGCCGTACCGCCCATGTGTTCGTCATTTTTGTACAGGCGATATTTGTTAGCCGGTCAATGACTTTTGCATCTTTGATCTGCTCGATGTCGGCTTCCCGGATCTTGTGCTTTGCCATAAGCTCGCGTGCTTTTAGCAGGGCGGCTTTGGCTTCATGCTCGTTGGGGCTGCCGGACAATGCCAGCAGCTTCGAGATTGTTTCTTTGATGTTTTCTATTGTTGGCATTGTGGTATTCCTCCTTAAATGCCGACGACGTTCACGGCGTTCGGATGTACGCCGGCATAAGCGGCTGCTTTTTCGCGTATTTCAGCCTCGGTGCCCTCGTAGATGCCGATGAAGAAGCTGCCGCAGTAATCGCTCCAGTTCGAGTCGTCGCCATAGTAATCCTCAACTGCTCTCGGATCGTCGGTGAGCACTTGCGCGTCACGGACATAAGAGTCGTTGATTAGTGCAACTGCTTTTATTCTGTCTGAGTCATTAGGTTGTAGGTTCAGCCACAAAGCGGGGCGGACGCCTGTGGTGGGGCAGCTAACTATGAGGCCCTGAATACAGACGTGGCCGTCGCGGCCAACATGGACAGCATTTGCACTCATGCAACCGGGCGACCGCAGCCACCAGCTCAAAGCCTTGCCGCATTCGCCAGTGATTACCCGTGCAGGGTCATATTCGTCGCTTATGCGCCATGTATCATCCGGACGGTTTTTTAACTGCCCGCTGTCGCCAAAGTATTTTACAACCTCTTCTATGCTCAGCAGGAATATTTTGTCGTCTGTACTGGCGCCGCCATTTATGCCGTACCACGGGTTGCTGCGCGTCCTTATCTCTGTTGTGGCTATGCGCGCCCTATCTTCTCCGAGCGAGTCGTAAAACTCGCCGTTGAGGTAGTTGCGCAAATCGCATTCCGCCCATGTGAGGACCCCATACGTTCGATGGTAAGCCCTGGTTTCAATCGCCTTGTCGCTAAGGAGCAGCGCTTTGCCGTCCTGCACGTCAAGTACCCGCCAATCGTAACCACCAAAGCTGATTGTGCTACCAATTTCGGCTTTTATTTGTTTGTCCACAATAGTGTTCCCTTTCTTATTTTGTTATATTTGTGATATTCTTTTCTTACGCGCATTCCCATAGCTCTTTGTAGTCCTGCATGACCAATACCCGGCACTTTTCGGGGAGCTCTGAGAACTTCACCCTGCTCCCACCGGCTCTGAGCGGCTCCCTCTGTTCACCCCACAGGCCTACGCCTTGCGGGTGGGAGGGGTCTTCGCTCATTGTGCGGTAAACTGTCGTACCTATCGGATAACCGGCTCTGTTGGCATGTGTATAAACTACGGTTATCCAGTCCGCGAACGGCTTTGGGTTCCGCTTATACATGTAACAGCGTACCCTCTTGGGCTCGCCTGTTTCCGTGTACAGGTTAATGTGTCGCATAAGCAATTCTCCTAAATGTTAATGTGTTCGGTAATGTGCTCGACGTCAAAACTGACGCTGAACCTGTCCGCTATCCGGTATTTGTTAAGCCACTTCAGCGCGTCGCCCTCGGTTTTGAACTGCTTGGCAGCTTGAGTGCTGAATGCGCGCCTGAGCGTGCGACTCGTAAGTTGCCTGATGTACCCGCCGCTCGTTAGCTTTACCGCATAAAACTCATCCAGCCTTTCAGGTGTTCTGCGTGGCTTGGGATTCTTGGGGCACATGATGGCTTTTTCGCTTGGGAACTCCATGCATATGTAAATAAAGTTCTCATTGTCCGACTTCCGGGCAAGCCTTTCGTCCGCTGCTGCGAGGAATGCAATCAGTTCTTCGGATGTGCTTGCGGTGCAACGCAGTTCTTCCTTGTTTTTCTGTTTCAGGCCGCCTCCGGCATATGTTTCGCCGTCGGTGTACCATATTGACAGATAGCACCGGATATAAATGTCGTAATAGCTGGCCTCGTCAATCTCCTCAATGGTCAAGGCGGACTTTATGCCGTTTTTGACAAACGACATCCAGCCTTTGTCGTTGACCCATTTGCCATGCCATTTAAAGTGTTCCTGAAACTCGCTTCCGCAACGATTCTCGGCGCTCCGGAGCATTTCCTCTTCCGTTACCGCTATGTTTCCGTTCGCTATCCCGCCGCTTGAGGCGAGAATCGGGCTCCAGTAGCGCTCCCGCTTCCATCTGTTCGAGCGGGTCTGCTGGTAGCAGTTGTTTGACCCCATGAGCGCGAGGGCAATGCACCTGCCGTCGCCTGTTTTGAGGAACTGTCGTTCGTAGACTATCGTGTAACTCATTTGTGCTCCTTTCTTAATCCTGCGTTTTGCTTTTGGGACGCTTTCCTTGAATGGCGTCCCATTGGCATATAAGCTCGTCGAACCGGCTTTCTGCCTTTTTCTGTGTGATCTGGCCGCTTTGTCTTTTCCGAAGAATTTCCCTGAGTTCTTCATTAATGATCACTTTCGCGGCAACCCTTGAGTCGGCTCCGGCGAACCTACATGCCCAGACCGTGAAGCCAATCAACGCTGCTGCTGCAAGGACAAAGCTGCTTATCATTAGTAATTCCATAGTAGTTCCTTTCTTGTTGGTTGCAATTTACTCCAAGCTTCCGCATTCGCAACCGGTTTTAATGCAGTTGATGATATGCTCCTGAGTATCGCTTGGAAGCTCGTCGAATGTCATGCTTTCCCCGTTGACGTCAATCTCAATGCTGACGCTCCACCAGTTGCAGTTTCTAGGCATTGTGTGATTCCTCCTGTTTTCTTCGTATTCGTGATTTTTATCCATATTGAATTTATTACTCCTTTCGTCAATAATTAGATTTCTGTAGGGAGTATGTCAGAATTGATTGTGTTATAGGAAAAACCGCCCGGAGTTGGGCGACGGGGTGGTAAAGGGGTGATGGAGGAAGACGCAGATTGTTTGTAGGGGAGTTATCGAAAATTGACAGGATGTAGGGGGTTGTGGTATAATACGCCTATAAACAAAACAGAGATTTAGCAAGGCGGTGCATATCGTGGCTAACATAAAACTAAATATTAACTATGAGCAGCACAAAGAGTTGGAAGAAGCTGCTAGGTTTTACGGCATTTCCCTCAATGAACTGTATTACAGAATGATTGATGATTTCATAGGTGAATGCCATGAAAAACAGACAAATAGCAGTAAAAAGCCCGTTATAAGAAGGCAAATGAAAATACGCAGAATGATGGCCTCGGCCTATAAGCAGGTTGAGCGACAAAAGGAAAAAGGGAGAAAGATTAAGCCTGCTGAAGTGTTTGAGATTTCATAGCACGGGGAATGTAAAAGAATAATGATGAGGTGATAAAGTGGGTTCTGTTATAGAATTGAATATCAGTGATGAAAAATACGCTGTGCTTGAAGAGCTTGCGGAGCAGCGGGATTTATCGCTAAAAGCTCTGTGTAATAAAATCGTAATTAACTGCCTGTGCAGATACCGCAAAGAAAAAGACCCCCTCCCGGACATTGACATTAAAGCCTTAATACAAAGCGACCCAGAGTTTTTTGCGCTTCTTTACGGCGAGTCGCTCAAAGAGGACAGGGTAAGAAAAGCCAAAGTGAGTGGTAATTTGATTGAACTGGCAAAACCAACAACCCGGTTAACATCTGATATTTGATTGCAAAAGCAAAAACCGCCCATTAAGAGCGGTTTTTTGCTAACATCATACATTTGCAGTTTTTCTTAGCCTTGCGAATAGATCATCCTTAAGGACGTCTGCTGCATCAACTTTCCCAATATTTCTCATAATATCTTCGGCTGATGCGTTGTCGGGAAGCTTTGTGAATGGCGATTTACAACCATGCGAATTAGCGCAGGCGCAAAGCATCTCTGTGAGGCCTTGGATTTTCTTAGAGCCCATAATGATTCTACCAATCAAGACTTCGATGGAATCCGCAGTGTGTTCCAAGTCGATGGCGTCCGGCTTATTCCCTTCTATCCGTTGAAGATATCCTTTGACATGGTACCCGCTAAGGTAATCCTCAAAGTCTTTCACTTCAGCGTACCAGTGCCCTGCCATTTTGGGTTCCAGCTCAAAGAGCCTCCTCATTACTTTTTCGTTGATTTTCAGCATAATTATCCTCTTTCTCCCGCCCATTCGGTGCGGGCTTCGTGATCCATCCATCCCTACACCGGTTCCCCGGTTCGTTCTTACCGCATTCATAACATTTCCGCCATGACTTTTTTCGTATGCATTTGCATAAACTGTCATGTAGCGGCGTTCTTTACGCGGCGATAAGCAGTGGATGTGCCGGGGTACATTGCGGTGATAGTATTGGCATATGAGTTTTCGTGATACAAACAAGAGCTTATATCTGTGCCATAGGCATCCGGCGCTCGCGGCGACGGTATACGAATGAAAAGCAGATAAAGCCCAAATGTCTTCTGTGAACTATATGCATGATGATAAAGACACTCCAAATCATCATAAATAAAAGACATTTTCAGTATGTCGGAAATGCCCATATCGTAAGGAAAACCGCCCAGAATGAATGGCTATGCTTTCAGTGCGAAACCTGTTCGCCAACATCTGTACAAATACAGCTATAACCACAACCCCACAACAGTAAAAAAAAGAACAGCAAAAGCGACCTTTTCTTTTCCCTAACCTAACACTACCGCTATGGATTATCTTCTTTCAGCTTATTCTCCCTGATGATACAGTCAACTGCCTTCTTAACCATATCCTTGCTTATCGGGTACTTTGCTTCATAACCTATGATATAATCATGTATCATATGGCCATCATCGCCAGCAAAAATAGGAGCCTTTCCATTGGAGTGAACCTTTCCCACCCAAGTCGCTCCGCGACTATGGATGAGGCTTCCGACCGTCTTAAAACCCTGTAGAAATGTAGTGAGGGGTGCGGAATTGTTTGTAGGGGAATCGTCGAAAATTGACAGGGTATAAGGGGTTGTGGCATAATGTGCTTATAAATAAAACTTGGGCTGTGAGGAACTAGGTGAAATAAATGCAAATAATTGAATTTAACATTGAGGATTCAGAGCTTGAAACACTCAAAGATGCAGCACAGTTTTATGGTGTGTCATTGTATGAGATCTATGAAAAAATGATTACATATTATCTAAATGACTTCCATCAGGAAAAAAGCAAACCAGAACATGATCCCCAGGCAGACAGGCTACTTCAGAAAATCTTAGCATCAGGATATGAACACCAGCTAAGAGAAGATGTTCAAAGGCAGTTGCAAAGGCAAATCGAAACAAACTGCGAAAGCGAAAAAAATAAAAACATTATCCGATTCCCAACAGTAAAATAAGGCGGTTATGCTATATGCAGACAATCAGATACATAATCAGCAATGATCAACTTGAACAATTGAAGGAAGTTGCCAATCATAAGAAAATGACGCTTGGTGAAGTCTACAAGGATATGGCAAGCTCTTACTTAGCTCGATATAGCCGCACAAAAAAGACACATGAGGAAGGGCCTGACTCAAAAACACTTAAGAGGTTGCATAAAAAAGGGAAAGCGGCGTATAGACAAGAACTTAAAGACAGGGCGAAAGATTCAACAAGAAATACCAACAATATAATCCCGTTAACATAGAGAAAAGCCGCTTATTTGCGGCTTTCCTCTTTTTAGCAAACGTGAGCGGGAAACCCAGGTGCTTTGGCCTTGGGTAGCTCACCCGTTATTTTACGGCTTTCCCGCCATGCTTGCGTAGTAACTGATCCAACACCCCTGAAACAGACAGTATGTTGGCATTTTCCATATGAAGCGCCTATCCCAACACAAGCAAAAACAGCAAAACCCCGCCCAAAACAAAAACAGCCCCCTGCAATGCAGGAAGGCCGTTTTTGTATATGGGTAATACTTATATACTTAACTCTTGCATGTTATCTCTTTCGCATAACACTTATATACCAACTATTTCAGGTAAAATCCGGATCAAGCACCTCATCGTGCTCAAGATTGATGTCAACCGTCTCGCCGCCCATCAAAGGCGTCAGCCCGCGGCCAATAAAATACTCGCCGGGAACCGCTATCATCACATCGCCCC
>Ga0099364_10005091_pt1 | contig 19644 bp, 14 predicted proteins | sample TergutTh196P3_FD_73070 | JGI IMG/M metagenome (GOLD analysis project Ga0099364, IMG submission 73070) | Microcerotermes parvus P3 segment gut microbial communities from Pointe-Noire, Republic of the Congo - Th196 P3 | ecosystem: Host-associated > Arthropoda: Insects > Digestive system > Gut ... | reverse complement strand
AGAGAGAGAGAGAGAGAGAGAGAGAGAGAGAGAGAGAGAGAGAGTAGGGGCAGACCTGTGTGTCTGCCAAATGAAGAGAGAAGAGAGAAGAATGGGGGATGGCGAGCGGCAGTATGCTGGGCTGGCGGCAATTACTCGGTTATTCCGTTACCCGGTTACTCAGTTATTCGGTTATTCCGTTACCCGGTTACTCAGTTATTCGGTTACTCCGTTACCCGGTTATTCCGTTACTCGGTTACTCAGTTATTCCGTTATTCGGTTACCCGGTTACTCAGTTACTCCGTCACTCAGTTATTCATTTACTCCGTTATTCCGTTACCCGGTTACTCAGTTATTCCGTTACCCCGGTTACTCAATTATTCACTTAATACCCAGCTGCCTATGATAAAATAAAGGAGAATTAATATTAATCGCGACGAAGTTTGTCGCAAAACAAGTAAAAATAATTTATATACGTTTAATCAATTTATAATTTAATAATAATAGAAAAATGAAGTTAGTTTTTAAAATTTTAGTTTTTATGTTTTTAGTCTGTAACATATCTTTTGGTCAAGTTCGTTCTTTAACGGGTATTGTCAGGGATGTTTCAGGCGAAACGATGCCCGGAGTTTCTGTCATAGTTAAGGGAACCAGTGTTGGAACTGTTACCCTTGGCAACGGCGAATTTCAACTTTCGGCATCGTCAACTGATACTCTTCAGTTCGTTTTTATCGGAAAAAGGACTGAATCAGAGTTGGTTGGAGACCGTAACGTTTTCAACATCACTATGTTTGACGACGACATGATGATTGAAGAGGTAGTTGTTCAGGCTTTTGGCAGAACCCGACGGCGTGACGTAGTATCCTCTATCACAACTGTAAACGTTAATGAGCTTCGTGTTCCGGCTTCCAACTTTACTACGGCTTTAGCCGGAAATGTAGCCGGTCTGATTTCCTACCAGACTACTGGCGAGCCTGGGGCTGACAACGCTGCGTTCTTTATACGTGGCGTTACCTCTTTTGGTTATGCAAGGGGACCGCTGATTTTGATTGACGGTTTTGAGTCTTCGGCCGACGACCTTGCACGGCTTCAGGTTGATGACATCGAAAGTTTTTCGGTGTTGAAGGACGCCTCAGCTGCCGTTATGTATGGAGCACGAAGCGCCAATGGTATCATTTCGATTGTTACCAAAGGCGGCAGGGAAGGACCCATAAGGATAGGGGTGCGAATTGACAGCAACGTTTCGTGGCCCACTCAGAGGATAGAGTTCCTTGACGGAGTGGAATATATGCGCTTGTTTAACGAGGCGCAAATGACCCGCAACCCGCAGTTGGGCGCATACTACAGCGAGCAGAAGATCCAGATGACCGCCCAGGGAGTGCATCCTATGATTTATCCTAATGTGCAGGGGTATGACGAAATGTTTAACAAAGCCACCTATAATACGCGGGGCTCAATAAACATTTCGGGCGGCGGACAGGTAGCAAACTATTATGTTGCAGGCGGTATGGAGCGCGAAACAGGCTTGTTGAAGGTGGACAGAAGGAACAATTTCAACAACAACATCAATATCGTGCGTACCAATCTGCGTACCAATGTGATGTTTAAGCTGCACAGGACCACTACTTTGGACACGCGCATCACGGCGCGTTTTGAACGTTATACCGGACCATACGAAAGTACGAGTTACCTTTTCCATGGTATAATGCTGTCCAATCCGGTCGATTTTCCGCCTTTCTATGAGCCCGATGAGCAAAACGAGGATACTACTTGGGTGCTTTTCGGCAGCAAACCTTTTGCGCAAGGCTGGAAAGTAAATCCTTACGCTCAAATGGTGCGTGGCTACGAAGACCGCAACAATACGTCAATAGTGGCTATGGCAACGCTAAACCATGATTTTGATTATCTTATTCCGAATTTGAGTTTAAGCTTAAAGGCTTCGGCAGACACACACAGCCGATATTCGAGTCGTCGTAACTTTTTGCCTTTCTTCTATGCCATGCGCAGCTATGACCACACCACCGGAGACTATGAACTGTTTCCTATCAATTTGTATCAGGGACAGTTCTATTTGGGCGATGTAGACCCTGACAGAGACGCTGCCTCAAAATATTATTTTGAAGGTATTCTTCGCTGGCATCAGGATTTGGGACTACATCATATTGGCGCACAATTAGTGGGCGCTGCCACTGAAAATCTGTATGGCGGCGGCAGTACAAACATGTTTGAGACCCTTCCGGAGAAGAACATGGTCTTAGCCGGACGCGCTACCTATAACTTCGACCGTCGATATTATCTTGATTTCTCTTTCGGATATAACGGCTCGGAGAAATTTACGGGCGAAAAAAGGTTTGGCTTTTTTCCGGCTATAGCAGCCGGCTGGACGGTCTCAAACGAATCGTTCTTCGAACCGCTATCAGACGTGGTCTCATTGTTAAGACTTAGAGGAAGTTGGGGAAAAGGAGGTAACGATGCCATAGGACGACGTCAAGACCGCTTCAGATTTTTGTCGCACATATCCTTGCCTAACAATGAAAATCCCTTAGGCGACGGCGGACATGGATATCGTTGGGGAACAACATTTATGAACTCCTTTGGAGGATACAATGTGCAACGATATGCCAACCCTGAAATCAGTTGGGAAGCTTCTACGAAGTACAATGCAGGCGTGGAGTTGAATCTTTTCAGACAGGAATCGGTTCGCATCATGTTTGACATGTTTCAGGAGAGCCGCGAAAGTATTTACTGGGTTCGTGAAAATTTTCCCGCCACTTCGGGTCTTGAGGCAGAAATATCAGGTAACGTAGGCAAAGTAAACTCAAGGGGTTTTGATGGTTCTATCGATGTTCAACATTTTTTCGGACAAAGTTTTTGGGTGCAGGGGCGTTTCAACTTTACCTACGCCCGCAACGAAATAATTGAAATAGACGAGAGGAACTTTCCCGACCATTATCTACGTCGCAAGGGTCATCCTATTGACCAGCAGTGGGGGCTAATAGGCGAGCGTCTGTTTGTCGACGATGCCGAAATAGCCAACTCTCCGCGACAAGACTGGGGTGAATACATGGCTGGCGACATCAAATACAAGGACGTCAACGACGACGGAGTTGTCAACAGCAATGACCGCGTAGCAATGGGATATCCTACCACTCCGGAGGTACAGTATGGTTTCGGCATGTCTATGGGTTACGGACGCTTCGATTTTTCGTTCTTTTTACAGGGTAACGCTCGGGTATCAATATTTATTGACCCTACCGGTAACGCTAATCCCGACGATGAGAGAGCGCAAGGTATAGCTCCATTTATTGGTTACAGGAATGCTTTGCCGGTAGTAGCCCGTGACTATTGGAGCGAAACGGCTCCCAACCCTCACGCGTTCTGGCCTCGCTTGTCTACCGAGCCTATTGATAACAATATACAGCAGTCTTCGTGGTGGATGCGCAACGGCTCTTTTATGCGTCTGAAGAATATTGAAATAGGATATAATATTCCCTATTGGGAGAGCGTAAGGATGCAAAACCTGAGAATATATGTAACAGGCGAAAACCTGTTAGTTTTCAGTCGCTTCAAACTTTGGGACCCCGAAATGGGAGCAAGAGGGCTCAGATACCCCCCAAACAGAAGGATAAATGTAGGTATTCACATGAATTTTTAATGATATTTAATAATAGTAAAAATGAAAACGTTTCGTAATTTTTTAGTAATAACAGCACTGACGGGTTTTTTATTTTCGTCCTCGTGCACAGAGTATTTAGATGTGGTTCCCGATAACGTTATGACCTTAGATAATGTTTACGGCACTTATGACGATGCTTGGCGTGGTCTGGCAAAGATGTATTCATATTTGCCACATGATTTTCACACCCACCGAACCACCTGGACCTTAGGTGACGAATACATTGGTCGTCTTGACGGGAGCATGGCAAATAATACAGGCGAGCTTCGTGCTATCCGCATCATGCGCGGACTTCAAAGCACCAGCGGTCCTCAATTGAACTTTTGGTCGAGCAACGGCACCGGAAATTTGGGTGGCGCCAGACCGCTTTACGAGGGGATACGCAATTGTAACGTGTTTCTGCAGGAAATAAAAAATACCCGCAATTTGCCCGATGATGTAAGAACCGACTGGGAAGCGCAGGTATTATTTCTGAGAGCTTATTATCATTTCCTCTTAGTGCGCCATTATGGTCCCATAGTTATAATGGAAGATGCGCTTGGGGCTGATGCAATGGGTGAAACACTTTTTCCGTACAGGAGTAAAGTGGAAGATTGTTTTAATTTCATCATTTCGGAGATGCGAAGGGTAATTCCTGATATGCCTGAAAATCGTGGAGAGCTTGAAATGGGAATGCTTGACGCTACTATAGGTCAGGCTATATTGGCGCGCGTTATGTTGTTTCGCGCAAGTCCCTTCTATAGCGGCAATCGTGAGTTCTACGATGATTTTGTAGACCCTCGCGACCGGCAACCGTTCTTTCCGGTGCGCGATACCCCTGAGCAGACGCGGCAAAAGTGGCAAGAAGCATTGGTAGCGGTAGATGAAGCAATAAGGATGGCTTACCAGAGAGGCGTAAGGTTGTATCAATATCCTGATACGAGGGATTTTCTTGTCAGAGACCGCCAGTTTGCAGCAATGAACGAGGAAACAAATCAAAGGATGCGCGACCTCTACACATTGCGTATGAGAGTGGTAGACCCTTGGAACGAAGAACTTATTTGGGCTTATTCAAATATTGACATCTTTGCTCAGGGAGAATTAGCTCACGCCACAAATATGCGCAAGAACCGGCTTACGTGGGTAACTCAGGAGCCTTTTGACCAGGCTGCATTTTCATGGCAATGGATGGCGGCGACCTATCGAATGGCAGAGCGTTATTACACTAAGAACGGGCTACCGATAGAGGAAGACCCGGATTTCCCTTTTCTGGCACGATTTGACGCCTTCACCACGCCGGATTTTGACTACGATGAACCGGAAAATTCAGACCCCCGATATGCTGAAGTGGCGGGCTTGTTGCAACCAAATTTTACGACAATAAATTTGTATAACGACCGCGAGCTACGCTTCTATTCCGATTTGGCTTTCACGGGCGGATGGTTCAGAACACATTTTGACCTTTTCCCCACGGTAATGTATCAGGGCACATCGGCAGGTATGCAGGTAAACATTAATTCTACCGATTTTTATGCTACCGGAGTTGGTATTCAAAAATTAGTTCATCCCGAGTCGCGTTCTGAGCATTGGCAACGGCAGGTCAAGTATCCTTATCCTATAATAAGGCTTGCTGACCTGTACTTGATGCGAGCCGAAATCCTGAACGAAATAAAGGATGCGCCCGACAATGAGGTCTGGGAAGCTATTAATGTAGTGCGTCGCAGAGCCAAAGTGCCCGATGTGCAGGTTGCATGGGCGAATGCCAGAAATACTCCCAACAAGCATACCACAAAGCAGGGTATGAGGGATATTATTTTGGAAGAGCGCGGCATAGAACTCTCATTTGAGGGCTCGCGATATTGGGATATGATACGCCACAAGAGGGCTCACATAGAATTTGCATCGTCAATACGCGGATGGAACGTAAGAGGTTCTGATTTCGCAAACTTTTTCGGAATAGCAGGTAGCGGACTATCTATCATAGAACTCCGCCGTTTCTCTATCAGAGATTATCTGTGGCCCATTAGATTGGACGAGTTGAACACGAACGGGAACTTGGTACAAAACCCGGACTGGTAAGTAATTAATTTAATTTAAAATTTAAGAAATTTAAAAATTTAAAATTTAAGAAAATGAAATTTAGAATAAATAAAATGTTTTTTTTGATGCTTGTTGTATCAATTTGCATCATTTCGTGCACGGAGGAAGGACGTTTCAAGACAGAAGGCGGAAACACTACTCCGCCGGGAGTCCCAACTTTAGACCCTGCACGACCATGGATACCACTGTATGGCGGTGCGCGTATTTATTACATCATACCCGGAGATGAAGACCTGCTGAGCGTAGACGCTGAATATTTCAATGAAAGAGGCGAACGTTTTTTCTTCAGCTCCTCGTTCTTCAAAGATTCAATAGACGTAATAGGATTTGGAGCTGAGAGCGAGTACACGGTGTATTTATACGGCGTAAACCGTGCCGGAGTGAAATCAGAGAAAATACCGGTAAGGGTGACGCCTAATGAGCCGGCGATTTCGAGAGTACTAAGTACAGTTGAAATACTGGCTGGTTTTAACTCTCTGATTGTAGACTGGAAGAACGAACTCGAACAAATTATTAATATATTTGTCGATTACAGGTACATCCAGAACGGTATGGAACGCACCATAACGCAGGTGTTCTCTTCGAACATGGAAGTAGACAGGAGGTTTATAAACAACGTGTTTACTTTGCCTACCGACCCGGTTCATGTTTCATACAGAGTAGCCGACTTTTACGGAAACGTATCGGAAACAGTGACCTTAGAGCCATTATTGCTGATGGAAGACCAGGAAATACCTAAATTTACGCTACAGCCGGGCGACCTTATGGTTATTCCCGAGGCGAACGATTCGACCGTTCTTCTGAGAAACGGCACAAGGGTTAATACCGGTATTCCGGCATTTTTCGGAGACCACCTGGAGGGACGACGATATAAGCTTATAGACGGTATTCTTGACGAAGGAGAAAATCTGAACTTTTATCACACCGGAGAACTCGGACGAACCGGAGTGACAGGACAGGGTAATATGCCATACAATATAATTATATATTTGGGCGGAACATGGGAATTGAGCCGCATTATTACCCATCAGCGACACTCGGGAGGGCACAACAGCGCCAATAGAGGTCATTTTTACAGAAATGAGAACGTCGGCAGGTTCAGGTTATATTACTTTGACGAAGACCCGGAGGTAATGGATTGGGTGCCAACAACACCGGAAGACCAACGCACGCCGGTACCATTGGGAATAAGCGAATTGGAACTCATATTGATGGGAAAAGCAGGGGATATGTCATATTTCTATCCCGAGCGCCCACAATACACGAAGCCGACAAGGTGGTTCAGATATGAAGCAGTGGCAGGGTTTGTGGACGACTACACAAGCAATAGAGGTAACTGTATGTCGGAGATGACACTGTTCGGAAGAAGAGTGGATAGATAGTAATTTTTTAATGTTCAATAAATTAATATTTGAATTAGAGATGAAGAAAATTCGTAATTTTTTGTTAGTAGTTGCAATAACGCTCACGGGCGTATCCTGCGTAGGCGAATTTGACAATATAGAAAAATTTGCAGGCGAGGTCGTTTATCCGGCGTCATTTGACACAATAGTGGCGCACATAGGCTTCGAAAGGGTAGAACTCGACCTCTGGAGAGCAGGAAGAATAAGGGCAAGAGACCTGAAGATGGGAAAATCAATTAAAACGGTAATAGAATACGATGACACAAGGATAGAAATAGACACACTGTGTTCGTGGGTAAACGTTACCGGACTTTCTTTGCCCAAGATGTACCGTATAAGAGTTTTCACCGAAGACGCATACGGAAATCCATCGGTGCCCCAAACGATAGCTGTGATACCATTTAACAGGGAAGACGTACCAAGGATTGAAATTTCGCATCCGGCGTATACGTTCTCTACAACCGGGTTTTTTGCTGATTATTCACGCTCGGTAAACTTACTGTCCACAGTACACACAGGGATGGTTTGGCAATATGATAATGCAGCGGGAACAACGGTCAGAGATTCAACCGACGGAAACAGCTTTGCAGCATCTGGATTTCAGGCAATGTCGCAGGCAAACGTGACAGTTATCCACAAGGTAGTACCAATCCTGTTAGACGGAAGAAGGCTGATAGACACGGTAAGGGTAAACAGACCGTTGACAAACGTGCAGCTGGCACAAAGTTCAGCGTTCGTTCCGGTAGCGCAGCAAATTTTAGAAGCAAACGGAATAACAACATTTTCGTCTGATATAACTGCCGGTATTACTGAAATGACGTACCCGATACACACAAACTCGTTTGCTGATTTGTTGCATTTTCCGAACCTGGAAAAATTGGACCTCACAGGACAAAACCTGCAAATGCCAATACTGAGGCATGACAACAATGGCACTGTAAGCACAACGGGAGGCGTGGAATGGCTGCCATTTATGCGAAGGTCGCAAAAGGAAAATGATATACAGATTGTGGGACTTCCCATATTTGAATCATTGCTAAGCTCAGGCACGTTGAAAGAAGTGCGCTACATACCCGGAACAATGGGAAGGCAGTTGGAAGCGATACTGAATCAATATGTCGCTTCAGGACAAGTGGTTATGGTAGGCGACGACGACCCAATGTTTGAACCGGTTGTATTTATTCCGCCACAGTTCTTTGTACACGGTGGAATAGTAGACAATAACTGGAGAACAATAGTGTCATATTCAGGCGAGTTCCTGCCACGCTCGGAACATACGGACGTAACTAAATTTGACCCCCATGATGATATTGTTGATCTGCAATTGAGCAGCCTGATACAATCAGACGGAAGTAATATTTATAGAAATGTAATAAGAGGACACAGCGCCGCATTTACATTTACGCTTCCGGCTCAATATATGTATGATACAAGACGATATCCATATCTGAAGTTCAAAATGTTTTGTGCAACACCAGATTATTTTAATAGTATTGGAACAAGAACCCGGGTGAAACACTTCACCTATCCGGCGATAAGAATGGCGAACTCACTCTGGCAAAGGGGAGGACCCGGAACTGACAGCCCATACGGAAACCAGGATGCATGGACAGCATTGAGACCCGAAGGAGGTGATAATCCCGCATTGAACAACAATGTGATGGGACGATGGCATGAATACACGGTGAGGTTGGACAACGTGAGCACGTGGTGGACAATCGGAGAAGGAATTAATGTGACGCATAACGGAAACCACGACCGAAGACACAGAGTAATTATAGTTGTGTTTGGAGGCGAAAGAGTATCCGGAGATGGCACTTTAGGCTTCGGAAATTATCCCGATAATTTTTATAGCGCAACTAACCAATGCGTGTTCTATATAGCCGATGTAAGGCTATCGAAAACCGAGTAAGAGCATTTTTTTATTATTGTTGGGACCTTGGAGGGATTCCAAGGTTCCAACAATTTTTTTCATAAAAGATTTTATTTGATTAAACTAATGTGTTGGACATGAGCGAATTGAAGTTATCAAGTGAGCTGGAACAGTTTGATATTAAGGAGGAATACAAAGAGTATTTTGCCGGATTAGTGCATTTCGCACGAAGAAAATACCGAATAGGCGAGGCAAAGGCAGAGGATTGTGTCCAGAGCGCGTTTTTAAGACTGCTCACAGAAGGCGAGACGGTAATATCACCTCTTCATTTTTTGTATAAATGCGTATGCAACAACGTTTTAGACTACTTGAAATCGGCGCCAAAAAATAAAAACCAAACTATAGATGACAATACAGAACTTGTGGTATCAGACGACAACTGCCCGTTCTTGAAGCTCAAAAAGGAGGAAGAACGCAAAACGGTGAGAAAAGCGGTAGACGACCTGCCCAAAATATACAAAGAAGTGATTGAACTGCGCTATTATGGAGAACTAAAAAATAAAAAAATAGCAGAAATGCTCGATATTACGGAAGAAGCTCTCGAAAGCAGGTTAAGACGCGGGAAGGCATTGCTCAAAACAGCGCTAAGTTTTTTGAGAGAATAAAAAAAATCACTTTTTTTTCATTTTTTTTGACGGATTTTTGAAGTTCAATCGTCTTATGGGTACAGGGCGATGTTGCGCTGTCCCAAACCGAGGGTAGAGGTATTAAAAAGAAATGGAACCAGTAGAAAGTAAAGTAGTAGTAGTTTTAGCCGCAGTTATCGGCAAGTTGAAGTTGACGCAAATCAGTAAGGCTGAGTTGAAGGAGCGACAGATGAATATCCTAAAAGGAGCTGAATCCTGTACATGTGGTTGTGTATGTTTGGGTTGTCTATGTGGAGGAGACAACTATTTCAATCAGGTAGGGCTCGAAGATGGCAAGGGGGAGTATGATACCTATGATAAGGGCTCAGTCTCTCGTGCGAGGGTTGATAGAGGCTATTAATCAGGCATTAACCATGGATAAACGTGACATGCCAAAACCAAAGGCGCATTTAGTGATGCTGCTGGATGCGCCTTCTTTTAAGTTTTCCAATTAGAAGCAAACGTGTTGTTTATGAACAGAATGATTAATATAAGCGAAGAGGTGGTCCGTACAAATTTAATCAACCTTAGGCAGTTGGTTTTTGAGGTGACGGAAAAATGCAATTTGCGTTGCGGCTATTGCGGGCTTTCTGATTTATACAAATCATACACCGTCAGAGAGGACAGAGATTTGCCCTTTCAAAGAGCAAAATCGATGATTGATTATCTTCTAAAATTGTGGCGCGATAACCATAATGTAGATACCGTTTTTCCGGTAATTGTTAGTTTTTATGGAGGCGAACCACTTATGAACATGCCTTTGATAAGAAAAATAATTGAATATTTGGAACAATCAAAAATTAAAGAGAGAAGCTTTCGATATTCCATGACTACCAACGGTATGCTATTAGATAAATGTATGGACTATTTAGTCGAAAAAAAATTCAATATCCTAATCAGCCTTGATGGAGATGAAAATTCTAACAGCTATCGTGTAGACCATTTTGGAAGAAATTCGTTCAAAAAAGTTTTCACCAATGCAAAATTGCTACAGATCAAATTTCCCGAATATTTCAACAAATATGTACAATTTGCCTCTGTATTGCACAACCGGAACGATGTAGAACCAATATATGATTTTTTTGAGACCAACTTCGATAAGGAGACGCCTAGAATTTCTCCTTTGAGTGATGTTGGTGTTTGTGAAAACAAGAAGGGGGAGTTTCGAAAAATGTATAAAAACAAGACTGCGAGTTTTTATAAATCAAAAAATTGCGAAACCCTGGAAAAAAAATATTTTCTAGAAACACCCAGAGGGTACAGTTTGTCAAGATATTTGTATAATTTGAGTGGTAACATATACTACAATTATAACCAATTAATGGTTAGTAAGTTAGTTAATGATATGATTTCTACCGGTACCTGTAGTCCTTTTTCCAAAAAGTTATTTCTTTCTGTCAGCGGACGAATTTTACCCTGCGAACGCATTGATCATGACTTTGGATTGGGTTACGTTCACGATGACTTTGTTGAATTAGACTATAATCACGTCGCAGACCGACATAATCATTTATTGTCAAAATTAGTGCACCAGTGTTATAGTTGCGGACACAAAAAATTATGTCCTGAATGTATCTATTTTATTGATGATATCAGAAACAGGACATCGCAATGCTTAAGTTTCTGTACGGAGGATAAAGCAGAAGAGGAAAGGCAGGGAATATTTGATTATCTCCGTCAAAATCCTCATTATTACGAAAAAGTACTAAACGAAGTCGGTTTTAGCAAATAATAATATATATAAATATAATATGGCAAAGCATTGGTTTACATTATATCCGGATACATTCTTGTGGTTGAAAGGCAATAAAGGATTTGCATATCAAGCTAAAAACAAGAAGAAATTTGAGTTTTCGATAACTAACAAAATAGAAAATATTTGCTGTCGGTTATTGATACCGGAAAATCTATATACTGTTGAATTAGCGAATGAAGAACTCAACAACGAGGAAATAAACAGTTGGACTAATTCCTTAATCAGTATGCAGGCAGGTTACATTTCACTCAATGTTGAATTTGCTGAAAGACCCGTTTCGCTGAAACCTATATTGAAGGTGCAGGATAAGAAGGAGCGTTACGAATGGCAGCATAACGAAGGTACTGGAGGCGAAATACTTGACAATGTTCACGAACTTACCTTTTATATTAACGGAAGTGAGCATGGAAGTGATGAATTTTACAAACAGAATATTTTCCCGTTAAAAAACTGTCAGACTTTAGACAAATCAAAAATTCAATTTTTTATACGTAATAGCCTGAATCAAACTTTATCCAACATCAATTTTGTTGGCAATGTTTTTATGTATCCTGATTTTGAAATGTTAATTCAGGAAATAGAAAAATATCATCCTCTGCGTAGCGTTCATGTTATGGGACAGGATTTTATTGACAACATACATCAAATGAATAAACACGAATGGATAAATCGCGTTCAAATGAATATTTTGATTGACTCTGCCGTTGATCTTTCATCCATAAAGCAGGTATTTGATTTTCCCGTTTCTATAACGGTGTTCGTTTTTTCCGAAAAAGATTTTGAATTATTAGAAAATATTTCAGATTATCAAAATGTGCGTTTGATACCTTTGTATAATAAAGAAAATATTAGTTTTTTTGAAGCAAATGTGTTTATGGATAAATACGAAATAAATACGATTGATGTCTCCAAAAATGAAATTTTTATGCATCAGGCATTTAATACTTGCAACTTCGGCAGGTTAACAGTATTAGCTGACGGTAGCGTATACGCTAATGTAAATGCTCCTGTTTTAGGAAACATTAATAATTCACCTTATTCGCTCGTATATAAAGAATTTACAGAAGGACGATCGTGGTTTAATATTAGGGACAAAGCGCCTTGCACAGATTGTTTATATCAATGGATTTGTCCTTCTCCATCAAATTACGAAATAGTTATTGGAAAACCTAATCTATGTAATATTTATCATGAGTAATAAAAAGCATAATAGTTTATTAGTTAAAATTAAGCATTTACTAGTGTGTTTGTCATCCGTGCTTTTTTGCAGCTGTCAATCAAGCGAGCCGGGCGCGACAATGGTAAATGGTATTTTACATATTGACTTTTCAGAAAAATTTCCTGAAAATTGGAGTTATTTCTCAAATGACGGTCCTGCTATTGTCGAATACGAATTTATTCCGTTAGAAACCACTAAGGATGTTATAATTGGCGATGAAATTCACCGATTTCATTATGTTTCTGAAGAATATATAATATTTCGTGGTACAAACGGCGACATTTATATATTTAACAGAAATGGAAGAATAATGTCGCACTTCAACCATCGGGGGGGAGGACCTGAAGAATATAATAATATAAGAATAGCTGTAGTTGATGAAAATAATGAAGAGATATTTATTTTTAGCGGCTCTACGCGGATTATCGTATATTCGTTTCACGGACAATACAAACGAACATTTTCATATTCTGATGAGTTTTACATACAGGAAGCTTTCGATTTTGATGACAATACAATGCTTGTATACTGCAGAAAAGGAGTCAACTTCAATGAAAGCTATAGTAAAAAGCCATACATGTTAATGTCAAAGCTGGATGGTAGCATTACAGACACTTTGAACATTTACTTACCTGTTAGATATTCTACCAGTGTTACATACGATTGGACAGATGATTCGGGTACGAGGTTCAGGCAAAATTCTTACTTTTTTATCGGAAATAACAGGCATTTCGGACGGGATTTTATAATTTCTGATGTTTCGTCTGATACTATCTATTTACTTTCAAAAAATAGAAAAATGACGCCACTGATAGTTCGAACGCCCTCTGTTCATTCTACAGATCCAAAATTAGTGGTCACGCACGGATTTTCGACTGACAAGTTTATTTGCTTAAATGTAACTACATTAGATTATCAATCATTATATGATGTAAAACCAATCACTAATAGAACCATGATGATTGACTTAGAGACACTCGAAATTAGCATTGTAGGGATGCTTACAATTCACGGTGTTATTCTTGAAAATACAAAAGCAATGTCAATTTTTCCCGATGAATTGAAGTCTTATTATGAAGTTAAGCAAAATACAGGTCGTCGATTTACAAGAATACCGGAAGGTTTAATGGAAATGGCTCCGTTGTTAGGGGAAGAAGATAATCCGATTGTCTATCTTACTAAATTTAAATAATGCAGTTGTGTAAAGTCATAAGAAACAATTAAATATTATATGTTATGCATCATCAATCAACAGACATCAACACAATAGCAGAGATGCTCGTTCTAAACGGTTCCTTAACAGAATGTCCTGGATTAGTTCATGGTAAAACAGGTATTGCAGTATTTTTTCTACACTATGCCAAATATACAGGCAATCGACTATATGAAGAATATGCTATGGATTTGCTTAACGAAATGCAATCGCAAATTCATAGCAATAGTCCGACAGATTATGAACGTGGCATTGCAGGTATCGGCGTAGGAATAGATTATTTGATTAATAATAATCTTTTACAAACAGAAGGGGATGATATTTTCGCGGATTTTGATGCAAGAATGTATCGCGCCGTGATGTACGACCCATGGCTGGATTTTACTCTTTACGATGGGTTAACAGGCTATGGTCGATATTGGAATTTACGCTTGCGCAGATCTACTTCCAACAATCGAGCGCGGGAATGTTTATCTCATATTATAGAATTAATAAACAAACAATTGCCTGATATTTCCGAAAAAGAGCAGACTGACGTTTTCTTTTTTTTACATGATTTGCTAAAAACATCTGGTTTTGAATTTTGCTCAGGATTGTTAAAAAGATGTAATAGTTTTGATATCTCTTTTCCGCGATTATGTAATAGCATTGTCGACGATATCGCTCGGAAATTTTTCATAAATCAGGAATCAGAAATAGAAATAATTAAAAAATCGTCATCAGGCATGGGACTTCTTACCGGATTTGCAGGCGAAGGAATGTTACATTTATCCAAAATAAATAAATCAAATTTGACATGGCTGCATCTTATATAACTTCTATTATAAATCTGTATATCTTTACAGAGAATCGTCTTGGTACTGCTTTTGGTATAGGCACTTACATCCGCGAGTTGATAACTGCTCTGAAAAACAGCAATATCAATATCTGCGTGGTTAATTTAAATTCAGAAAAGCCGGAAATATTATCAGAAGAAATAGATGGTATTATGTATTGGTATTTTCCTGCGCCAGTTCCAGAACTAAGATTAATAAGCTACGAAAAACAGATGGAATTGTATCGACATAATGTTGTATATTTGCTTAGATTGCGCATTAAAAACAATAAAAATCTGATTTTTCATTTTAATTATAACGATAGCGGCAAATTAGCTAAAGAATTGAGAGAAACATTCGATTGCAACATTGTTAGTGTTATTCATTGTTTAGAATGGAGTTTCAACTTGTTCGGGAATATTACAATTTTTAAACATTTATTGAAATCATTGAAGCCGGAACAAGATGAATTGGTAACAGAAAGATTTTATAATTCATTAAATAATGATAAAGTCCTTTTCGAAGCATCAGACCGCATTATTTGTTTGTCAGAAAACACTCAGCAAATTTTGCGAAATGACTACCTTGTTCCATTTGAAAAAACCGTGGTTATATACAACGGACTAACTAACAGCGCCTGTAATTTAAACAAGAATGCGCTAATGAATAAATACAATGTCCCCAATTTACCTATAATTATTTTTGCCGGAAGAATAAGTATATTAAAAGGATTAAAGTATGCATTGCGTGCCTTTAGGCTGGTATTAAACACGCAGCTCTGCCATTTAATCATCGCAGGCAATGGCGAATTTGATTCCTACATGGAAGAATGTGAGGATATTTGGCTGAATGTTACATGGACGGGCAAAATTGACAGGAAAAAATTATATGACCTGTATTGCATTGCAGACATTGGTATTTTGCCTTCTTTTACCGAACAATGCAGCTACGTAGCCATAGAAATGATGATGCACGGTTTGCCAATAATCGGCAGTACTACAACAGGATTGAAAGAGATGGTTATCGACGGCGATACTGGCTTGCACATACCTGTGATAGAACATTCCGACAAGGCGGAGATAGACAGTTCACTGTTAGCGGAGAAGATGCTTTACCTGCTGCAAAAACCCGATGAACGCGAGCGCATGGGCGCTAATGCCCGCAAGCGTTACGAAACAGTGTATTCTTCTGAAATATTCCGCGCAAACATGCTAAATTTTTATAATTCACTATACCCAATCGTTTTTGAAAACTGAAAACTGAAAACTGATAACTAATATGATACCTAAGATAATCCATCAGATTTGGGAAGGAAAAACCGAGCCTGTTCCTGAGTTTCTGTCACAATTGTCAGAAACGTGGAAAAATCATCATCCTCACTGGCAATACGAATTTTGGGACTTTGTGCGAATGGAAAAATTTGTAGAAGAATATTTTCCCGAATTTTCGGAAACATATTACAGCTATCGTTATCCGGTTCAACGCTGGGACGCTATCCGCTACCTTATTTTGTATAAAATTGGCGGGCTGTATGTCGATTTTGATTATGATTGTTTGGAGCCTTTTGACGCCTACCTTGCCGAAAATGGTAAATGCTATTTCCCTATAGAACCTGAGTCGCATAGCCGGGCTTTTGGAGAAGGCTTATTTTTCAACAATGCGTTGATGCTTTCGCCGCCCGGTCATTCATTTTTTGAGCGTATCATCTCACATTTGAAGACCACGCCCACAAAATACACTCAAAGCAAGTTTCGCGACGTCTTAAGTTCTACGGGTCCCTTGATGTTGAGCGCGTTATATGAAAAATATGAAGACAAAAGCTCTGTCGGATTTTTAGAGCATGAATTGGTCTCGCCCTGGACAAAAGGGGATGTTCAGGATTATATCGCAGGAAAAGCTGATGAGGCTCTATTAGATAAAAAATTGGAAAAAGCGATAGCTATCCACTATTTTTGGGGAACGTGGATTTGAGAGAATAAAAAAAATCACTTTTTTTTCATTTTTTTTGACGGATTTTTGAAGTTCAATCGTCTTATGGGTACAGGGCGATGTTGCGCTGTCCCAAACCGAGGGTATCGGTCGCCCAAATCTTTGTCATATAAAACAATAATTAATTCAATTACAAGTAAATAAAAACAATGATAATACATAATTTAAAAATAGCCTTTCGCAGTTTGCTGAAATACAAGACCCAGAATATTATCAGCATAATCGGTTTAGCTGTTGGGCTTGTGTGTTTTGCTTTTTCGGCTTTATGGATCAGGTACGAAATGAGCTACGATAATTTTCACTCAAATGCCGACAGGATTTATCGTGTAAATACTTCTATCTACAAATGGGACACCGAAGAAACAGGCGCTTCGGAGATAGTTCAAAGGGGAATGCCTTACCCTATGACAAGCTGGTTGAAGTCTAATTTTCCGGAAATAGAAGACGCCACGGGAATATTCACAATCGGCGGCGGTAGCAGTTCTGACTTTTCAATTTTATTCCTTGATTACTCCTTTTCTAACATTTTTGATTTGAATCTTTCCGAAGACTTTTTTATACATGGACGAACTAACAGACCGACGGCATTAGCGCCCGAGCTTGTTAATGAAGAAGTCTCTCAATTCATACAGGAACGGACAAATTGGGATGTTCGCGCTACTTTGCCCCGGTGGCAGCCAAACACGAACATTCGTTTCAATGTGGCTTCACCGTTAACAAGTCGTTTTAGAAATAATAATGAATTTTTGAATGATTGGAGTTCAAGGGGCTTTGATATATTTATTCTTTTGCATGACAATGTTGATTTACAGGCATTTGAACAAAAGATAGACAAGATATTAATTCCGGAGTTATGGAGCAATCATGTCTCTCTTGTTCTAACGCCTTTGACACAACTGCGATATAAAGACCCGACAGGAAACATACAGTCAGTTGTAAAGTATGCCCATATTCAAATCTTTGCCATAGCAGGATTGTTGGTTATATTGAGCTCGCTTTTCAACCATTTGACGTTATACGTTACCCGCCTGCGTAGCAGATTGCGTGAGTTAGCTCTTCGCAAGGTCAACGGCGCCACTGATTTACAAATTGCTGCAACGTTATTTTCTGATTTTTTTCTGGTTATTCTTCTGTCGCTTGTATTTGGTTTTATGCTAATGACCTGGTTTTTGCCGGCCTTCACGAAATACGCAAGTATAGAAAATACGAATATCAATATTTAGATCGAACTGCTATTTTATGCAGCTTTGCTTATTGTGCTTGGATTTATGGCTTGTGGTATTTCCGTTTTTTATTTTCGACTACGCGCAATTAATGAAAGCATAAAAGGCGCTGGCAGTCCGGGTTCACAGAACATATTCCGCAAAGGCAGTCTGTTATTACAATTGACTATCAGCTTTGTTATGATGTTTTGCTCCTCGATATTTTTTAAACAGATTAATTATTTGCAACAGACTGATTTGGGTATTAATAGAAGAAATGTTGCCGGCATACAAACTACCGGATTCCCATTACCACCTCATCTCGTTAACCAGCTATTACAGGTTCCCGGAATTGTAGATGCGCTTCCTGTATCAAGTGATTTTCTAAAAAATATGTCGTCAAGTACAGTAACGGCAATTATTGAAGAAGATAATACATCTTATACTATAACTATGGTAACAGCCGACGCCCACTTTTTTGATTTCTTTGGAATAGAAATAATAGAGGGTATGGGGTACGTAAACGAATATAATTACAACAAAGTGTTAAATGAAACAGCCGTGAAAGAGTTAGGAGATGTTTTATCATTTGATAATGTAATAGGCGTTGCACGAGATTTTTATATCACACCCACCACAAAAGCAATACCTACACAAATATACTATCCCGACCCTGAATATAATACTTTCAGAGAGCTTGCCTACAGATATGAGAACGGTATGCGCGAGCAAGTAGAGCATAATATAACCCGATGGTTGCGCAATGAGTTTCCCGAACGGGGAGAATTTGCGATTAACTTCACCTATATGGACGATATTTTTGATGAATATTTTATATCAGAACGTGCATTACTTCGACTTTTGTCTGTCACCTCCCTTGCCTGTATCATAATAGCAATTTTTGGCGTTTATTCCTTGACAAGTCTAACGTGCCAGCAACGCCGCAAAGAAATAGCCATCCGCAAAACTTACGGAGCAGAAGTATTGGATATAATTAATATCTTTTTTAAGGAGTATCTTATTATGCTCGCAATGGCAGCGCTTGTGGCTTTTCCTGCCGGCTATATTATTATGAAGCGCTGGTTGGAGAGCTATGTAAAACAAACTTCAATGGATGCATGGATATATATGGCTCTTTTCCTGACCGTGTTTGTGGTTATTGTTTTTTCTATTTTTTCAATCGTGTTGAATGCTGCAAAACAAAATCCGGCTGAAGTGGTTAAGAGTGAATAATGATAAAATAGCGTAAATATTTGAAGTAGTGTCCCTTTAGGGACAAAATATCGGTAGAAAAAGAACAATTCGCTCTGCGCCGTCCCTATGGGGACGAAATATGGATTGAAAAATATTGCGTACCTAACGGCACGCTGTGGCGCATGTGTGCATCCATTTTCTACCGATATTACATCCCTAAAGGGATGAGCGCGTTATATGAAAAATATGAAGACAAAAGCTTTGTCGGATTTTTAGAGCCTGAATTGGTCTCGCCCTGGACAAAAGGGGATGTTCAGGATTATATCGCAGGAAAAGCTGATGAGGCTCTATTAGATAAAAAATTGGAAAAAGCGATAGCTATCCACTATTTTTGGGGAACATGGATTTGAGAGATGAAAAAAAATCACTTTTTTTTCATTTTTTTTGACGGATTTTTGAAGTTCAATCGTCTTATATGTGCAGGGCGATGTTGCGCTGTCCCAAACCGAGGGTAGAGGTATAAAAAGAAATGAAGACAGTAGATAGTAAAGTAACAGTAG
>Ga0099364_10005090_pt1 | contig 19647 bp, 15 predicted proteins | sample TergutTh196P3_FD_73070 | JGI IMG/M metagenome (GOLD analysis project Ga0099364, IMG submission 73070) | Microcerotermes parvus P3 segment gut microbial communities from Pointe-Noire, Republic of the Congo - Th196 P3 | ecosystem: Host-associated > Arthropoda: Insects > Digestive system > Gut ... | reverse complement strand
GCTCAGGCACTGGCGCCGGCTCAGGCACTGGCGCCGGCACCGGCACTGGCAGGTGGTGGCTGGCTGCATGGCGACTGCGGCCAAGGACGGCCCTTCTCGCGTTTTTTGCCTTATGTCTTTGTTTTGCGCTGGCCCTTGTTGTCGCATGGCAATCGTCCTTGCCTTTTGCTCTTGACGAAGCGCCTCCCCTGATTCGGCTTTTTTCCGCAGGCGAAAAAGGCGCATATCAGATGGTTTTCCGTTTTGCGGCGCCTATCGATGATCCGATGCGGGACATACAGATCGCCATCGAAGGGCAAAACCGGCAAGAGATGCTGCGCGGCTATTGGCAGCCGTATGGGCAAACTGACTTATCGCCCTATATCGGGGAGCAGGAATTTATATTGCCCCTGGAGTTGAACGAAGACGGCGTCTTCCTCAGGTTGAGTCTCACCGTTGCAAACAAGATTTCCGGCAACGCACTGACTTCGATAGCGATAATTCCCGCCGACGCGGGTACGGGAACCGGTGCGAGTACAGGAGCCGGGACGAGTATAGGGGATGCCACTGGCGCGGATGCGGGTAGAGGCGCTGGTTCGGGCGTTTCTGGCGGACGGGCAAAGCAACTGAAGCTGAGTAGGTTCCTGATTTCCGAATCTGTGATTCAAGGCGTCGAGGCAGCACTCAATCCGAAAACCATGTATGACCGTTTCGGCTTTTATCTGGACGGATTCCGCGTGTTCTTTGATTATCCCCTGACTGGGATAGGCGGGAATGGCTGGCGTTATATTTATGGCTCTTATCAGAGGCATCCTTATGTATCGAATGATTTGCATTCCTATGCTATGCAGCTCCTTGTCGAATTTGGCGCAGGAGGATTGCTGGTTTTCCTGGGATTTGTAGGCAGCTTGATCTATCTGTTTGTCCGCTGTATCAAGCGGAGAAACGAAGAGGATTTGCTGCTCCTGATGATCGCCGGTACTTTTTTTGCCCACAGCATGATCGACGTGGACTTTACGTTCTTTGGTCAGTTTTTGCTGTTCGTTATGGCTCTTGCGTTAATCCGGTTTTCGCGTATGGCGGGAGTTCCGGAAACAGCTCTGACGGAGGGCGTGCGCCCTGCAGCATCGCCTGGCTCTGGCACACGTGGCACAGCCTCGCCCGGTTCCGGCGCGCGTGGTACAGCCTCGACCGGCTCTGGTGCACGTGGTGCGGCTTCTCAGCCCGGCGCAGCCTCGTCTGGTTCTGGCGCGCGCGGCACAGCCTCGCCCGATTCCGGCGCGCGTGGTACAAACTCGGGCAGCGTCGTCTTGCGCAATCTGAGGGACGCTGTCGTCCTTCTTGTCCTGCTGTTGTTTTGCTGCGTCGTGTCTTTCCGCTTTGGTCAGGCGAACGCCTATGCCCAGGCGTATTTTCAAAGTCTGAGCGAGGGGGATACGGAAAGAGCGGAAACCATGATCAGAACCGCTGCGGAATGGGATTCCACAAAGCCTGAGTATAAAGCGGCAGCCGCGCTTCAGATCGTGAGGAAGCAGGTTCTTTACGGCGACGCCTTTTCCCAAAGTCAAATGCTGGCTGAGGGAGCGAGCAAGCAGGCGCAATTCAGCACTGCTGCGCTGGGCGTGCTAATGGAATACTATTTAATGACCGGGTTCGACGATACCGCCTGGGAAATCAGCCGAAGGCTAACGGAACTGGAACCTTACCTGTCATCTTACTGGCTGGTCAGAGGAGAGTTAGTCAACGCGGTGCTGAGCCGATATCCCCTTGATGAAGGGGAAGCGGACGGGCAAGTAAGCGGGCTTGAGAATGGCTCTGAGAGTAGTCCTGAGGATGATGCTGAAAACGGGCTGGCAAGCGGCTTAGGGGTTGAAGCTGAGAGCGGCCCTGAGAATGACGCAGAGAACGGCACTGAGAACGGCCCTGAGAATAACGCTGGGGACGGCTCTGCGGAAGCAGAAGCAGTCGCGCAAGCGGCAAGACTGGCGGAGTGGAAGGAAATCCATCGGGAATGGCTGGAAAGAGGGCTTGGCATTCCTGACGAGATGGAGCGAATGTCTGCGGATCAATGGGTCGTGATCGAGCCGAATGAGGAGTTAGCGGCAATGGTTGTTGCATGGCAGGAAGCGCTGGGAAGCTTATGAAATACAGAAATCAACTCGCCTTTATCATCATAGACGCGATATTGAGCGTAGCAGCCGTCTACCTGGCCACATTGCTGCGCTTTGAAGGTAGCATTCCGCCGGAGTATCAGATGCATCTGCTCCGGTATTATCCTATTGCGGCGGTCACCATCGTTATCGCCGGAATGGCTTTCGGCACCTACCAATCCGTATTGCAGTACATCGGATTCGCCGATGCGTTCCGGCAGATTGCCGCCTCTTTCTTCTCTGCGGCTGTGTTTTTATTCATCAAATATTCAGGCATTTATACAGTATCCGGGTCCATCTCTGTGATTTATTTCGGTATCCTGCTCATTGCGACCACAGGGATCCGCCTGATTCCCCGATTCAGACATTGGCTCAGAACCAGAAACCAGCCGAACGCCCGCCGGGCAATGATCATCGGTGCAGGCGCCACCGGTGCTATGCTGATCAAACGCCTGGAAGAAAACATAGGCGAAGCCTTGTATCCGGTGGTCGCGGTGGACGACGATCCGGCGAAACTCCATATGCGGGTAGCCGGCATAATGGTTGCCGCACGACTGAACCAGATCCCCCGAATCGCCAAAAGCTTCAGCGTTGAGGAAGCCATACTGGCCATACCTTCGCTGGAGCCGGCGAGGATTGCCGAGATTCATCAGAAATGCGCTTCCTGCGGAGTCAAACTACGCCTTTTCCGCTCGGCAGTGGATATGGAGAGCTATTTTGCCGGCGACCAAAAGGCGCTTCGGCAGATTGCCATCGAGGATCTGCTCTTTCGCGACAGCATTCAGCTTGACCGTGACCTGATCTTCCGCTGCTTGCAGGGTAAGGCGGTACTGGTCACCGGCGGCGCCGGTTCCATCGGCGCGGAGATATGCCGGCAAGCACTGGCTAATGGCTGCGGCAAGCTCGTAATCTTCGATATTGATGAAAACGGCTTATTTGCGATAAATGAAGAACTCAGCAAGCTTTACCCTGCCGAGAAATACGAATTATGCCTGGGCTCCATACAGGACGAAGAATGCCTGGCCTATGTCTTTCGAACCCATCAGCCGAAACTGGTGTTCCACGCGGCTGCACATAAGCATGTACCGATGACGGAAGCCAATCCTTTTGAAGCGGTGAAGAATAATATCATAGGTACAGAGAATGTCCTTGGAGCTTGCCGAAACTTTGGCGTCGAGCGCTTCATCCTTATATCCACAGATAAGGCTGTGAATCCATCCAGCATCATGGGGGCGACAAAGCGTATCGCGGAGCTGCTGACCCAGAGCGCGGGCTTGCAGTCAGCACAGGAAGCGAACGGGCAGGTCTTGCAGGAGAGCGATGCTTCGGCTTTGCCGGGATGCAGGATGGCGGCAGTCCGTTTCGGGAATGTACTGGCTTCCACGGGCAGCGTGATTCCCACCTTCCAGAAGCAGATCGAAGCAGGCGGGCCAGTGACGGTGACCCATCAGGATATGGAGCGCTACTTTATCACCATCCCGGAAGCGGTTTCCCTGGTGATGATCGCCGGCACCCTTGCCGAAGGCGGCGAAATATTTATACTGGATATGGGCAAGCCGGTGAAAATCTACGACCTGGCGAAAGAGCTGATCCGCCTGTCCGGCTTTGAACCGGAAAGGGATATCCGGATCGAATTCATCGGCCCGCGTCCGGGGGAGAAGATGATTGAAGAGATCATCTTGGACAGTGAAAAGGCAAGCAAAACGGCGCAGGAAAAGCTTTTTGTGATGATGAGTAAAAGCTTTGACGCCAACGCTTTCCAAAGCAAACTTGCCCAAATCAAAGAAGCCGGCCGGGCGTACGACCCGGACCGGCTCAAGGAAATCTTAATGGAAACGGCGGAAGCCTTTTCCTAAGATGCACTACGGCCAATGCGCTTTTCAGAGTTGTTCCCATTCAGTTTGGCCGTAAATCCCAGAAGGTCAACCGTCTGCCGGTAGCGCCTTTTTGGTGATTTCGATATAGCCTTCGTCTGCGTTGACCAGCACGGTATCGCCCGTCTCAATGTACTTCAGGGGATCGTCTTCGAAATCGGTCATCATGGGCACATGGGCCTGCAAAGCGGTGTTGACCATCAGGGGGCTGCTTTTCGTATGCACAAATGCGGCGGGGATCTTGTTGCCGCTACCATAAGCCATGAAGCCACCCGAGCCCCTGGGCGAGTAAAACACCAGTATTTTGCCCGCATAGGGGACTTTATACAGCGGATGGTTACGCTCGGTAGTGTAGCCTTCCCTGGAGTTGACATTGGTATAGCCTTGCAGGAATCCGGGGGCGACCAGCGCCTCCCCCTCCGCTATGCCCGGGTATTCGCAGCGGCCTTTCAGCCGTATTTTTTTACCTTGATCCGGCATATGCTTACCTCCATTCCCCGCGCCATTTGCCTGTCAGGGCGGCGTCGATGCAATCATCCTGCGAGCCGTAGCAGACCTGCAAGCGGTCGTCCCCTTCCGCATAGAGGCCGGTGACATACTGCGCCTGCTTTGCGGTGTCGACGGCGATACTGCGCACGCCGTCGGGCATAGCGCCCATAGCTGCCAGGCAGGAACCCGACAGCAGATGTACGCCCGCTTTCTCAAAGGCGTCGATATAGCCCAGGCTTCGCGCAGGCTCGTAGAGCCAGGGCGCGGTCATGATCCACATGGGAATTTTGCAGGACTTGCCATCCAGTTTGACGGAGAGGCGCATCAGGTCGACGATATTCAGGTGAGGGCAGCCCAGGTAGACGAAATCCACATCGTCCGTCCAGCGGTAGTTCAACGAGTCGTAAGTTCTGTGCAGCACGCTGTCGTCGATCATGACTTGTTTCTTAAATGGCTTGCCGCCCGTGGCGAATTCGATGTTGGGCGCTTCCGGTGTAATCCCGGGCAGATGGTACATGCGCACGGCGCCGCCGGTATGGACGGCGGAATTGAATTTCTGGTACTGGGTCGTCGTTGGCCGCGAAGTGCCGGTCACGACGGGAACCTCCACATCAGAAGCCTCGCCCACCGCGAAACCGTACACGTCCCATTCGAGATCGCTTTGAATCAGCCTGTCCGTCTCGATCAGCACTGTGCCGAGCCGGTTTTCCGTGATATGCATGTCATAATAGGGCGCCTTACCGAGGAGGCAGGTCGCCAGCGTACCGTCGAAATTGGTTCTGGCGCCGAGGGTGGCGTTGCAATAGGGCATCTGGCTGCTTTCAAACCAGGAACAATGCTGGCCGGTGCTGGGCAGATAGGACATGGTCAGATAGTTCGCGCAGGAATGCGTGGTGATGAGGCCCATTTTGACCAGAATCTTGTATTCCGCCTCATGCATTGCCTTTTCATGAAAGGCCGGATCGTCTTGCCTGGCGTTCGGGTTCTTTTGCCAGCAGATATTGCAGTTTTCCCAACCGTGAACAGGCGGTTGCTCTCCGAAGGGCGCTTTGTTCGCGAAAGTCGGTATCGCGAACCTTCCGCCGCTGTCGGCAAACGCTGCCAGCTCGTCGAGGCTAATTTGAATGTGCTGGCTGAGTCGCAGGCCAGGCGTGTGCATATCACCGGTGCCGTCCAGGTCAACAAGGCGCGCCGCTCCGGCGACCCGGCACATCTCAACCAGAAACTGCATGCACTTTTGTTTCACCGGCCCTTCCTCGCCCTGCAGCATTCGCTTTTCGGCGTCCGTTAATTCGGGCATTGGCCACATAGCATCATTCCTCCCTTTCTGAAATAGAACGAATCTTCACGCAGAGAAGGATTCATACCCCCGCTACGTGTATTGGACGTAAGCGACGAATTGCCGCCTCGCCCACGGTCTGCTTTGCCTCATGCTGTTTTGCCTGCGGATGGTGAGCAAGCCATTAGCTGGCTGCAGCATTCTGCAAGCAGCACTTTTTGTACTTCTTGCCGCTGCCGCATGGGCAGGGGTCGTTACGCCCGATTTTTGGCCCCTCGCGACGTACAGTCTCCTGTATGACAAAGGCCTCCTCCTCATCGTATTCCTCGTCATCGTACGCAGCGTAGGAAGCGTGGGAAGAGTGGGAAGGCATGTACCCATTCTTTGCCATGACTTTCACGCGCTGCATGATCATTTTTTCAAGATTGCGCGTCCGTAGCGCTTCATTGAAAAAGTCAGCGTGAAGGGCATAGAGTTGCGGATATTCCTTATGCAGGCGTATCAGTTCTGTGCGAAAGGCGTCCCTCTCGTTCAGAATCGCGAACTCCGCCAGCAGAATCTCTCTCCTGCATTCGCCACAATCGCAGCCATCTAAAAGAGTGATGAACAGATCGTGAAATAAGTCGGAAAATCCATTATTTTCCAATTCAAGAATCTCGCAGAACCGTTCAGCTTTTGATAAACGTTCCCGTAATGCCTCGTCCACAAAGGGAAGGGTAGCGACAATTTCCCGAATGTAGGGAAATAAATGCATAGCGCCTCTCGATTCCATGAAAGCCAAAAGAAGCGAGAGGATGTTGTCGGCATTTTGACCAAAATCTGATTTGCCTTCATGGATCAAGCGAAGGATGTCCTTAAACCTCTCCTCCATATAGAAAGGATCGGCGTCTGTGGAGAATACTATCGCGTAAGCATAGAGCCTGGTGCTTTCGTTGCCGTGCTTTCTTGTAGCTTCGATCGCATCAAGGCAGACCTCCCCTGCTTCGCTAAATTCATCCGCGTTGGCGTGAAGTACAACCATCGGGATCCAGTGATCCGCATCGCTGCCGTCGATTACTGTGAGACGCCTGAACATGTCGAGGGCTTTTTTCCTCCAACCGCGTCTATGGTAAGCATTGGCAAGCGCCAAAGTGAACGAGGCGTCGCCGGGCGATTGTTGAACCAGCTCCTCCCAAATCCGGATCGCTATGCCGGTTTTGCCCTGCAGTTCCAGCGCGCGGGCATATTCTATGCGAATTAGAGGAACGTTCGGATAATACTTCAGTAGATTTCCCAATGTCTCCGCAGCCTGGTCGGGGAAACCTCTCTCCATCATGATCTTGGCCTGATTGAAGGGGAATATGGCCTGCTCCGGCATGTCGCCGGCTTCGTCATAGGCGCTGCGCTTCTTTTCGTCGGAAAGCGTGTCGTACGCTTCACGGATTTCTTTGAATTCTCGAGGGAAACGCTCAGGCGGGTACTGCCGTACAAGCCCGTAGTATGCCCGTTTGATCTGTTGCGCGTCTGCCGAGGGATCGATATCCAGTACAGCGTAATGATTCTTCATCTGTTCCACCAGCTCCCTTTCCTGCGTTTTACAGTCTCCGCCAAACCGGCTAAAGCAAGCGGGTTGGCGCAATCTTTCTCCAGTGCCTTGACGAAAACCCGGGACGCGGCGCCGAAATGCTTTGCGGAAGCATAAAGGCAACCTTGAATGAGCAGGACGCGCACGCTCTGATGCGGGATTTTTTCCGCTTGGAGCAGCGCTTTGCGCCATTTCTTTTGCCCGGCCAGGCTGCGAATTTGGTCCAACGCGTCCTTCAGAGGGGGTTGCCCCTCACCGGAAACCGGGGGGTCGCCGGAAGCCGGGGAATCCCCGGAAACCATGGGAGCCTCGGAAACCGGAGGGGGTCCGGCTTCCGTAGACAAATACCGCGCGTACTCCGGCTCGCCCAGTTCATACAGGCAAAGTCCCAGCAGCTTGGCTGCATTTATCTGCCCTTCATCGAGCAGGTAGGCAAAACGGGCATACCGCGCAGCGCCGCTCAGATCCCTGCGCGCCGCCGACGAAAGAGCCAGCCGATAGTAACGCCCGGCTAGCTCGGTATTCATTTCAGAATCTCCAGAAAGTCAAGCATTTGCATCAATTCTTCGCGAATCGACGCGGCTTTCTCCGCATTCTCCAGCAGCAAGGCTTCCTTCAAGCGCTGAACCAGCAGCGCCAGGTCGCCTTGCTCGTCCCTGCCTGCGGCAATATGCTTATCCGCCTTGCGAATGACGGGGCGCTGCCGCTTAGCGCCGGGCGCAGATTCCCATTTGCTCAAGTCCAGAATGGGTTTGGGATCGACGCCCGCCGTATTGATCTCAGCGGAGACTTCTTTTCGGTTGGAGACGACGCGGGCTTTCACCTGAAGAATCCCGTTGATATCGTAAGCGAAAATGACTTCGACAGGTTCCTTGCCTTTCTTTGCCGCGGGAATCCCGTTGAGCATGATATCCCCCAGCATCTCGTTATTCTCCGGATCGGAGGATTCCCCCTGATACACGTCGATACGTACGCTGGTCTGGTAATCCGCATAGGGAAAGTAGATCTTCGCTCTTTCGGTCGGAATGGTGGTATTGCGGGGAATAAGCGGATCAAACTGCAGCTTGTCGTTGAACGCGCCTTCCCGCATAACGGATGTACCCAGCGTATAAGGGCATACGTCGGTCAGTACAAGCTCCTGGTCGCCATGGAAGACGCCTTCGATAATGCCTGCCTGAATCGCAGCACCCCGGACGACAGACAGCTCGGGATCGATCAAGGACTGGGGGACGGCGGAAAGGCATTCGGAGACAAAGCGTTTCACGCAGGGCATGCGGGTCGTACCGCCGACAAGAAGCACAATATCCAGATCCGCGGGGGTTAAGCCCGCGTCCGAAAGCGCCGCCATCATAGGCGTGCGGGTGGACGCGATCATCTCCTGCACCCATTCCTCAAATTCCGCCCTCGATATGGTTCTCTCGACGGAGATAGGCCTGCCCGATGCGGTCGTCATCAGGAAGGGCAGCGACACTTCGAACTCGTCCCTGTCGCTCAAAGCGATCTTGCACTCCTCCGCCGCTTTCTTCAGCCGCATGCGCGCGCGCTCGTCGCCCTTGATATTCGTCAGATTTCGCATTATCATCTCGTCAAAGTCTTTGCCGCCCAGATGATTATTGCCGCTGCTGGCTTTGACGTCGACGACGCCTTCGAACAGTTCCAGCACCGTGACGTCCAGCGTGCCGCCACCGAAATCATAGATCAGGATATTTTTGCTTTCTTTGAGATTCTCTAGGCCGTAGTCCAGTGAAGCTGCCGTCGGCTCATTGATGATGCGCTCTACCGTGAGGCCCGCCAATTCACCGGCTTTAACCGTCAGCCGGCGCTGTGAGTCTGTGAAATAAGCGGGAACGGTGATGACGGCGCGTTCGATCCGCTCGTGGAGGTAGGCTTCCGCGCAGTCGCAAAGATAACGGAGCAGCTTGCTTTGCAGCTCTTCCGGCGTATAGTCTTTATTATGGGCATGCAGCACGGTTTCGCTTCCGGTCAGCCGCTTGACTTCCATGAAGGTACACTCGGGCCGGGTGAAGAGATAAGCGGCGGCAGGCTCGCCCACAAGGATCTCTCCCTCGTCGCCGATGTGGACGATGGAAGGGGTAACCGGCTTTCCCAGCAGATTGGGGATGACGACAGGCACGCCGTCGAGGATACAGGCGATTTCTGACGTTGAGGTTCCTAAATCAATACCAATGATTCTGCTCATTGTTTGGTTCCTCCATTCCTGTACTGACGATGACAATGGCTTTACGCAGGATATTCCCCAGATAACGATACCCATGGCGCAGCACTGCCGCGATATGTTCCCTTGGAAAGGCGGAAGCGGCGGCTGCCTGTACCGTATGCACAGCAGGATTGATCCATTGCCCCTCTTCCCCCAGCCGGCTAAAACCGCGTTCTGTGATCAGGCTTTCCGCATGCCTTCGCATGTGCAGCGCCTGACGCTTCAATTCTTCATCCCTGCTTTGCTGCGCAAAGGCGTTGAAGTCGTCCACCAAGTCGCACAAGTCCATAACCGCTTGCACAAGGTCGATCACGCGGGCTTGCGCATCCTTGAAAGCTTCCGCCAAAGCGTCGGTTTCCGGCTCTTTGAGGATGTCATAGATTTCTTCGATTTGAAGCGACAGGTCTTGGTATTCTTTGTCCAGCGACTGGAGCAGAAGCCGGCTTTCGGCTGCATAGACTTCCATTTCACTGAAGGGGAGCGGAGGGCTTTCCAAAGCCAGGAGTTTGGCGAGTTCCGCGTCAAAATCGATCATAGGCGTATGTTCCCCCCAATCCATATGCGTGGACCGGCGCAAAGCGCTAAAATCAGTATAGCAGAAAAATGCTGAAAGTCAAGGGAAAACGCTATCAATTGCGTATAGATATATGCATAAATACTAAATACGGAAAGGGGCGGAATGCGGGCTGAGACTGCTTTGTGGTAAAAAAGATCGTAATAGTGAAATTTTCGGCATATCAGACTATATGGCTTTCCGTGTTGTTAGCGCAAAGAAATCCGCTGATCAACCATAAAAATGACAGGCTATTGCGTAAAGCCCTATTGTACGTTACAATGTGAACAAAAATGTGGATATTGTTCACATTGGAGAAAAGATATGAACAGTTTTGAGATTGGGAAATATATCCAACAACCAAGCGGTTATAAAGCCTTCGTGCCAAACCAGTTTCCGCCAAAAAAAGAAATGAAATTACCAAACAATCTGCTTTCCGCACATACGGAAGCGGTTCGTTTGCTTGGAAAGCTCGATGGGGTGGCCGGCCGTTTACCGGACAAAGATATATTTCTTATGATGTTTGCGTCAAAAGATGCGGCAAGTTCAAGCCAAATCGAAGGCACAAACGCAACGATCGCAGATGTAATTGAAAAGCAGAATATTGAACCGCGTCCGGACCTGCCGGCTGATGTTGACGATATTCTTCATTATTTAAACGCCCTGGATTATGGGATTGAACGAGCGAGCGAATTCCCCTTTTCACTCCGATTCATACGCGAGTTACATGAGAAACTCATGTCATCCGCGAGGTCAACGCAGTTTTCTAGTCCGGGAGAGTTTCGGACAACGCAGAATTGGATTGGAGGGACAAATCCCGATAATGCGCGTTTTGTTCCTCCGCCAGTATCGGAAATGCATCGTGCGCTTAGCGATCTGGAGATTTTTATCCATATGGATGATGCATTTTTAGTCTTAGTTAAAGCGGGATTATTCCATGCCCAGTTTGAAACCCTACATCCTTTTGCCGATGGGAACGGCAGGACCGGGCGAATGCTGATTACCATGTTTCTTTGGCAGAAAAAAATGCTGAGCATGCCAATTCTGTATCTCTCGTCATTTTTCCGAAAACATCAGCAACTATATTACGATAAGCTGCAAGGGTATCATAATGGTCAAGTATATGAGTGGCTTGACTTTTTCTTTGATGGGATAATCAGCACAGCAGATTCCGCAATAAAAACCTGCATTAGCATTGCGGACCTTCGTGAACGCGACATGCAAAAAATCCATTCTCTTGGAAAGACTTCTGCAAGGAGTACAATGGATATACTGATTCGTTTATTCAAAATGCCTATTGTAGGGATTGCCGACATGGTCCAATGGACAGGGTTTACGAATAGGGGCGGCTATAATGTGATCAACAGGTTAGTTGATATGCAGATATTAAAACCGATGAAAAAAGGGGACTCCATTTATGCGCAGAAATGGATATATGATGATTATGTGGCCTTGTTCAATGACGATTAACGCAAGCATTGAATATGAACGAAAATGCAAAAACTGTTCACATTAGAGAGAAGATGTGAACAGTTTTCAATATATCGTAGCAGGATTTCCAGACGGCGTCATCAGCGCCGAAACAAGGATGTTTGTATCAAGAACAGCACAGGGCGGGTTCATGGATTTGTCCCGCGCATTTTCCTTGCTGCTCGCGCTTCGGCAATTTCAGCGTTAATCTCATCAAGTGTCAGCTTGTCCGTGCCGTTTCTCACGGAGTTTTGCCATATTCGTTCCGATGCGGCTATTGCGTCGCCCATGATGGCGCTCTGGCTGTCATTTTCCGGATAGAGGGCTATCTCAAACGGAATCTTTTTCCGCCTGACAGCCTGCCGCAAGTAGAAGGGCTTTGCATGGACTCATCTAACGTTCGACATGAATCCGAATCCTGTGTTGAACGAAGATTCGTTCAAACGTTATCTATTCAGCGCAATACAAAAATGTCCCGGACTTGTGTATTGCCTTTGGTATCGACATAGACCGTATACTTACCAACCGGATAATATCCCGCGGCATTATTGTTAATCATGAAAGAAGTCATCTCCATACGAGAAGGCGTCAAAGGGAAGCTTTCTTTCACTGCGATCGTTAACTGATTCTGGTTCCCCTTCAGCTTCTCCACTGTCGCGACGGGCGTCACGACCATGTTCGCGCTGTTATACGCGTCGATTGCCGCGTTCAGGCGCTCAGCCAGCTTGGCATGCCCGGCTGCCGACGGATGGATCACATCCACGCCTGCGCCGAAGTAGATCGTTTCGTTATTTGGGAAGGCATCATAAATGTCCACGAGCGTGAAGGCGCCCGGGTGTTTCTCCAAATAGGCGACATAGGTCGAGTTAAAGCGCGGGATGGCGTAATCCTGTGCAATAGCGTAAAGCATAGTGCCGGTGACCACTTCCGTTCCGCCCAGATTGACCGGCGTGCTGCCGAGGCGTTTATAATCGGGAGAATAACTGTTAAATACAAAAAACGGAGCGCGGGGGTTCAAGGCGCGGACGAGATCCACGATTTGTGCAAATCGGGCGGCAATATTTTCGCAGTGCTGGTTCCAGACGGATAAATCACCCCGGACTACGGCGTCTATCGCCGGGCCGATGTAGCCCGCTTGCTGCAGATCGTTGCCGCAGATCGCGATTTGAATCACGTCGGCGTTTCGTATCGCGTCACGGGTTACCTCGTCTGTTTGCAGCTGATTGATTACGTGCTCTGTTCGCCATCCGCCCACCGCGCGGTTGATAAGGGTCATATTCCAGTCGTTCGCCACCAGCGGGCCATAGCCCTGCCCTGTAGGCGCGCTGTACCCGGCGGCGATGGAGTCCCCAAGGATAACCATGGTCTTTGGCTGGTTTTGCGCGTAAGGCGCCGCAGTTGCCGCCACTGCGGGAAGCGCCATGGCGCTGATCAGGGTCAGCGTCAGCAAGACGGATAACAATCCCGCGAGAAATCTTTTGCCTGTTTTAGCTGCTGTGTGTATCTGTTTTTTCATGATTCTTTGCTCCTCATCTCATTCTATACTTCTCCCTCTGCCCCGGATTTCTGTACAAATCCCTATCGGGAATCCGGGATGAAAGGTTAGGCATTTGTGTTAGGCGGAATTGGCGATAAACGCAAGGCCGACGGCGCCCGGCCCCGAATGGGCGCCGATCACCGCGCCGATTTCGCAATCCATGGAGGCACAGCCCTCGATGCGGCTTTGCAGATGGGCCTTGAACGCCTCCAGATTATCCGCTGCCGTAGCATGAGCAAATACAACGCCATATCGCTTATCTATGCCATGGGAATCCAGTATTTTCAACATTTCCTGATGCGTCCTGTTTTTTCCTCTGGCCTTTCCGATATTCTTGATAATGCCGTCTTTTATGCTGATAATCGGATAGACGTTTAAGGCGCTGCCCACCAGCCCCACGGAGGAGGAAATCCGGCCGCCCCGCACCAGATACTTTAATGTGGGCATGTAGGCCAGGAGGAAGACCCGATCGCTGAGTTCTTTCAGCTTTTCCGCAATGGATCTGGCGCTTTCCCCTTCGTCGCGAAGCGCTGCCGCCGTCCATGCCAATAGGGCCATGCCTGCCGTTACGTTCTGCGAATCAACAGGATATACGCCGGGGACCTCGCGGGCGGCAAGGGTAGCGGACTGGTAGGTGCCGCTTATCGCCGAGGACAGATGAATGGTCACCACCTCGCTGCCGTCGGCGGTGGCGTCCTTGAATATCTGCTCCAGATCATAGGGGGTTAACTGGAAGGTAGTCGGCGGCGTTTGGGATTCCGACAGTTTTTTATAAAAATCAGCGGCGGACAAGTCCACGTTTTGACGATAGGTCGTATCATCAATGTTGATACTCATGGGAATGAGGCGAATATCCAGCTTTTCCGCGGCTTCCGGCGCGATATCGCAGGTGCTGTCCGCATAGATTTTCACCTTTGTACTTCTGCGTGCGCCCCTGCTTAATGCCGCTTCCTTCTTTGCATAAAACCCCTGCAGGATTTCCACCGCGCCGGCAAGGGCTTGTGCGTCGCCGTCGCTTAGGCCGCCTAACAATTCCCGCACCGCATCGATATGGTAATCCCCGTGATTCCTGTTTGCCAGGGCGCCTTTATCTGTCAGCGTTACCCGGACGCTACGAAGATCGCGGAGGTCGCGGGATCGGGTGATGTAGCCTTTCTTTTCCAGGACGTCCGCGGCATAGGTGAAGGTACCCGGCGTAATGCGCAAAGCAGCCGCGATTTCCGTGGCGCGGGCAGGCGTAGCGTCTTTAGCGGCCCTTGCGACGGCTTCAATGACATGCATTTCGTTCAAGGAAATGTCTTCCGGCCTTCCCCAAGTCTCATTTGTTTCGTACTTCAAAATAGTATGAACAGTTTCCGAAAAAAATTGAACCAGCCTATCATGCGACAAATCGTTTGACATAGCCATTGCCTCTCAATATGCATATTTATTATTTACTTTATCGCATTCTTTTGTTTCTGTCAAGTGCTTTACATTTATTTTGAACATCAAAATAAATGAGCAAGCGCATACTTGCTTTTCATTCCGTTATGGTATACTTAATACATTATCTCAAGAATTCTTGAGGTCGGGGGTGCATATATGAATTTGGCAAAAGTATCCGCTAACGGACAGATAACAGTGCCTGTCGAGATACGTCGTGCATTGAAGCTCAAAGAGGGCGATAAAATGTTGTTCTTCAAGAAAGAAAATGGTGAAATAGTTGTGAATAACACGTCTCTCGTCGCAATTGGGGAAGCGCAGCAGGCTGTCGCAGGGAACAACTATTCTGAGGAAGAAATTCTGGCAGACATTATGCAGTTGCGTTATGGTGACAAAATCAAGTGATGATCATGATTGACTCAAACGTCCTTGTATCCGCAGTGTATAACCCAAGTTCCAAGCCAGCCCACGCCGTACGGGATGTGTGTGAGAATCATGAATTGTATTTGTGTGATCATATTGTGGCGGAATGCTACGATGTAGTTGGTCGTAAATTTCCGCAACATACGCCGATATTGGATAAGCTGCTCACTTCCCTCGGTTACTCTTTGGTAATAGCGCCTCGTGGTGGTAGCGCACATATAGCCGATCCAAAAGATGCACCCATCTTGAATGTTCTGGCAGTCCGTCCCAGTCCGTGCTATACTCCATGTATAGAGAACAAATCTGCACTGGCTTATGTGATTAAGACAGACTGCCCTGACGGTAAGAATCAGCAATGACTGGAACGAGAGAGGTGTTTTATGAACGCAGTCAGACAAATAATTGACAGCAATGTTCTGGACGGGGTTATCACCCTGCCGCGTCTTTTTTGGAATAAAAAAGTGGAAATCGTCGTTTCCCTTGTAGAGGATGATAAGGCAATCCCTAGCTTAAAGATAGCCGACATTGATGCCCTGCTTGTTGGTTCGATTTCCGAATCGCTGATCGGCTCCATCCCGCATTCCTCTACGTCCTTGGACGAGTATCGGGCGGAAAGGCTAGGCAAGTATGAATGTGCTGATTGATACGAATGTGGTGTTGGACATCCTTCTCAAACGTGAGCCGTTCTACCAAAGCGCCGCAAGGGTAAGCGTTTTGTCGGAAAAAGGTCTGATAACCGGCTATATGTCTGCGTCGGCTGTCACAGATGTCTACTACATAGCGCGCAATAGCGCACAAAGAGACAAAGAGCAAAGACACTGCCTTGGAACTGCTGAGAAACCTCCTGAAAACTGTTCGTGTCGCAGCAGTAACAGAGGGCAGTGTCAATAAAGCTCTGGACTTGAATTGGAACGATTTTGAAGATGCCGTCCAGTATGTTGCGTGGAAGGGCATCTCAGCGGATTACGTCATCACACGAAACCCGTCGGATTTTGCAGACAGCGAAATAGAAATCATTGCGCCAGATGCTTTCGTTGATTTGCTCACATCAGAAGAATAAGCAACCAACCGTAATGCTCACTTCCTTGCTTCGGTTTACGGTTCCTCATTTGTCAAATCTACTTCAAACACGTCGTACTTGTCGTCCGGCTTTAGTTTTAGCCTTGTGGATAAAAACTTCTCGATGTCAAAAGCGTTTTTCGGGTTCGCGTCGGAGAGGCAGCGGTAATTCTTGTGCCGTGTTATGTCGTATTTGCGTGACAGGAACGGGCGCTCGCCGCGCAGTTGCAGAATGCAGCGCCCTCCGTCCATAACCGCTATCTCGTCCACGCTCATCAGGTCTTTGCCTAATTTCTGGAAATTCTGACCGTGGCTCTCCTGCGTGCCCTTTGTGACGGAAGTGTTATACATGTCGATTGTTTCTTTTCCAAGCATCTTGGAAATATCCTCAAGCGTGGTCTTTTCCTTGCCGCCCAAGAACAGCATCGCGTCGCAATTCCCCAGAATTGTGTCCATATTGTCCTTGTAGATTGCCTTTAGCTGGGACTGCGCTTGAAGTATGATGCACGCCGATATTTCACGGCTCCGGATGGTGGCTATGAGTTTTTCGAATTTCGGGATAAGCCCGATGTTCGAAAATTCGTCCAAAATCACCCTTGTCGGGACGGGCAGGCGGCCGCCGAACTCATTGTCCGCGCGGTCGCACATGAGGTTGAAAAGCTGGGAGTACATCAGGGCGACAATGAAGTTGAAACTGTCGTCGGTGTCGCTGATGATGACAAAAAGGGCGGTCTTGCCCTTGATGGTTTCATCTTTTTTTGTCTTCGGGTTGTATTTTTTGTACCCGCCGATTTTGTCAAGCTCCAATTCGTCCTCGCCCATAAGCTCACGGACTTCGGCGATATCGAAAGGCGAAAGCCTCGCGCCGCAGCTAATGAGGATGGATTTTGCGGTTTTGCCCGCCGCAAGTTTGTATTTTTTGTACTGCCGCAAGGCGAAGTGGTCGGGTGCGCGTTCCTCCAAGGCCTCGAACAGGAAATCCACTGAGTTCTGAAATGTCTCGTCGTCCTCCCGGACTTCCATGGAATTGATCATCTCGACCAAAGTGTTTATGTTCTTTTCCCCCGGCGGCGCCTCGTACCAGATATACCCGATAAGCGCCTGATACAGGAGCGTCTCAGCTTTTTGCCAGAAGTCGTCGGAGGATTTGCCGCTGCCCTGCGTGTTGGCGATCAGCGCGGTCACGAACTTGAGGATGTCCTTCTCGCTTCTTATGTACTCAAACGGGTTGTATCTGTGGCTCTTTTTGAAGTCGATGGTGTTGAGGATTTTTATGCTGTAGCCGTTGTCTTTGAGCAGCTTGCCGGTTTCGATTGCGATTTGCCCCTTGGGGTCGGTTACCACGTATGAGGAATGCAGCTGCATCATGTTTGGCTTGCAAAAAAACCTGGTCTTGCCGGAACCCGACCCGCCAATCACCATCACGTTTTTATTTCGCGCGTATTTGGGGTTGGCGGGCCTGCTGTTCATCGTGAGCGATTCCGTAGCCGTCAGGATGATATTGTTGTCCGGCACTGGGTCGATATACGGCCTTATGTCTTTTTCCGACCCCCACCTGGCCGACCCATATTCCACATCCTTGCGGTATTTCTTGGCGTTTTTGCCCTTGAAATAAACGACGGCGTATATAATCGCCGCGCCGCAGACGCCCACGAGCAGATCGAACGGGTGCAATGACGGCATTATGTTTGACATGGCTTCCCCCAGCGTCTTCGCGCTGCCCGCGATTCTGCCGATAACGTCCGTGCCGTCGGCGAGGCGGTAGGCCGTGCCGAGCTTGCCCGCGAACCAGAATATGAAAAGGTATGGGATGTTTGGCAATACTCGCTTTTTCAGTGTTTTTGCTATGTTTATATCTCACGCCCCCTGTCCTTGTTCTTGGTCCTGTCAATAACCTGGTTTTTCACTTTTACCATAAGGTCGCGCAGGTTTTTGATGATGGAGGGCTTTTCTGCGGCCTTCCTGAGCTGTTTCGCCGAGAACTCTTTGAACGCCGCGGTCAGGGCGTCGGCGTCGCGGCCCTTGAAGAACACAAGCCATTTCGGTGGCTTTTCGGAAACATCCTTTCGGAGCGCGAAGTCGACGCCGTATTTGCGTGCCACGCCCTGAAACGACTTTATGTTTTTGGCGGTGATCTCTATGTTTGCGACGCCCGCGCCCTGCCGGGTCAGTTGCTTGACGCTCTGCTTGCCTTTGCCGGCCATGTTTTTGGGGGCGCGAACCTTTTTGCCCAGTTTGTCGGCGCCGTCAAGAAAGGCTTTCATCGCCTTGGCGAGCAGCTTGGCCGTCAGCTTGCCGCCTTTTATGATGATCGCCACGCTTCTCTCGCTGTTTTGGTCAATTGAATCAAGGCTGGAAATCGCAGGCACCCCCCTTCAGCGGGCAGCCGCTTTTCTCGCCGGCCGGCACAATGCCGTACCATTTCAGGAGGTCATATAAAAACCGGCGCCCTTTCTGCGTCCAATAAGTATGGATCTTCGATATTCGGTCGCTTGCGTGGTATGTCCTCGTCACCGTGTACCCCTTGCCGGCGTGCTCCTTGTACAGCACCCAGGTTTCGCCGGTTTTGAACTGAACCTTCAAGCCGTGGAGAAGCTTGTTGAAGGCAACCGTGCCCATCCCGTAGTCTTTGGCTATGATGCCGGCCTGTACCGCATTCTCGCATTGAAGTATGGCGTCGCAGTAATGGGCTTTGGGCGCCATTTCCTCAATATGGCCGTTCAGGGAATCGTTCTTTGATTTCTCATCCACCAGCCGGCGCAATAGCACGTCGATATACCCCTCGCCCTCGCTGATGCGGCGCAGGGCGTCGTCCGTCATATACGCCCCGTGCTTGCGGATAGATGGCAGGACTTCCGACGTGACCCAGCGTTTGAAGGCCTTGGCGGCGGGGAGCTTGCTGCCGATGATTAGGCTGTATAGGCCGGGTTCGTTTATCGCGATGACGCCCCGGTTGTTGATTTCGGGAGTACCGTTTCGGTAGATTTGGCGATCCTCCGGGTCAACGTGCCTGTTTATGTCGCGGCTGCCGTTTCTATAGCCGAGAATGTCTGAGACATCCTTTCCGACAAACCACGCCTGGCCGTCTATCTCGACAACCCTGACCTTTCCGAACTCCGCGTTTTCGAACACCCTCAATTGATTTTGCATTGATATGACCCCCTTAAATTAGTGAGGCCGCCTCTTTTGGGCGGCTTGGTTTTGATTTTTGCCTGCTGCGTTGTATTACAGATTGCAGGCAGTCGTTGTAGTCCTTGCCCAGCCCCTCTGGGGGCGGCGCGTTTGTTACTTTCAGATGCGAAAACCGCTTATCCCCCACAAGCCCCTTGATGATACGCCCTGATGCCCTGACCCCGGCGCTGTCATTGTCGAGGCAAAGCCGGACGCTTTCGATATGCGGGTTCCGCTCAAGAAAGCTCATCAGGGCAAGGGCGCCGACCCCGCCGAGGGACAATCTGTGGCCGTCCCATCCATCGCCGTTCAGTTTGCTCAGCGCCGCATGGGACAAGGCGTCAGCCGGGGCTTCGAAAACCGCCAAGTTGCGGTTATTTGCCTCCTTCGGCGGCAGTGCAAAGCTGAACCGCTTGTCCGAGCCGGACACGTCCTTTTTGTACCCGTCTGTGGTGCCGC
>Ga0099364_10005089_pt1 | contig 19648 bp, 11 predicted proteins | sample TergutTh196P3_FD_73070 | JGI IMG/M metagenome (GOLD analysis project Ga0099364, IMG submission 73070) | Microcerotermes parvus P3 segment gut microbial communities from Pointe-Noire, Republic of the Congo - Th196 P3 | ecosystem: Host-associated > Arthropoda: Insects > Digestive system > Gut ... | reverse complement strand
TATCGCACTGTGTAACAATATGTACTGTTGAGTGTAGGGTAGGTTTGTTGTTTTGATATGGCACTGTAACAATATGTACTGTTGACAGTTGACATGATATTACATATACATCTGTCAACATTCAGTCAGCACCAACAGTACACTGTGTAAGGCTGCTGTTTATTGTAATCACAGTTAATGAATGCTGTAACAGCAGTCCTGTACATGCACACAATGGTACTGCTAACTGTACTGTGGGCCATGACTGGGAAGAATTATTATTGTTGGGGAAAAATGCGTTTTATGATAATTCTGTAAAGAAAACTACTTTTTCCCTTTCACACGCCACACAGAATACAGACTGAATACATTGTCTGTGCAACTTCAGTTCCACACAAGCAATACATAAACACATATCAGATCGTAAAGCACTTCTTTGCACAGGATATCTGCAGCCCATTTTGCAGTACCGTATGTACATTAATACATGTTCCAATAGTGTAACAGGGGACGAAATACCTTACTGTGGCATGAAGCAGTCAGCAGTGGAGAAAAAGAATTGATGGATATTGTAAATATGAACAAAGGAAACTGTACTGTTTAGTGGATAAAAATACCTGAACAGCAAATTAATTACGTTTCTATGTTAATATTATGGTTTGTATATATATCACTTCGATAACAAATCTTATTGTTCTGTCTTGATCAATTTCAACATTTAATGAGTGCTGCAGATTATAGTCAGATCAAAATCATTAGTAGTGTATTATCAAATTGTAATTTTAAAGAAATTACAATTTCATGTATTGTACTGTACCTTTATATTGAAGATTGCTCTGTAATTGACCATCTGAATATAACTTTATTAACTATAATATTGTTCCATATCCGAATTTCCCTCATGCTCTGTTACTGCGTGTCTTCTATACATATACAACCTTTTAAAATATTAACTTTATTATTAAATGTAGTATAGTCCCATATTCATATATTCCACACATTATGTTACTAATTATCCTGTATATAAACATACAAACTTTTAAGTATATTAACTGTATTGTCAACTGTAATATTGCCCCATTCTTATATTTTACTCATGCTATGTCACTAATTATCCTGTATATACACATACAAAATTTGAAATTTATTAAATGTATTATTAACTCACATACTGTCCCATATTTATATTTTCCCCATATTTTTACTAATTATTCTGTATATATAACTACACATTGTGAAATATACTAACTGTGTTATCGACTGTAATATCGTTCCATATTCATATTTCCCTCATGTTCTGTCACTACATATCCTGTATATACAGCTACAGATTGTGAAATGTATTAACTGTATTATTAACTGTAATATTGTCCCATATTCATATTTCCCTCATGTTCTGTTACTACATATCCTGTATATACAGCTACAGACTGTGAAAGTTATTAACTGTATTATTAACTGTAATACTGTCCCTTACCCATATTACCCCATGTTACGTTACTACATACCCTGCATATAAACCTACAGGTTATGAAATGTACGAGTATATAAAAATGTCCATCACAAAGACCCACATTACCTTCCATGAACAATTGACAATGTGCGTGGTTAAGAAGGCAGTTTCTTAACAAATGTTCTATAATTTAGTACAGTTTTAATATCATGTATTACGTTGAAAAAACATGAAACACATGTGTAAAACCAGCAGGTACACAATGAATTTGCATAAATAAATAAATGTGGTTAGTACATGACGTTGACGTAAGTAATCATCATAACTATCCCAAAATAACCTTCTAAGACAGACATACACATTTAATCTTCAATGTCTCTCAGTAATAATTCTGTTCACTCTGCTGATGTCTGACACTTTTTATGACTCACCATTTTCTGTAGACACCTGTCACTATTTACCCAATAACAAACAAACAGCAATACTTAATGTGATGCAGACATTTCACACAAGATGTCCCACAATGTCCTATCAGTGCACATTACGTTACCATTTACGTCTGTCACTTCATTTTCCAGTTACATCCAAAGTAAATTAGTACTATTTATATGTATAACAAGACTAGCATCAAACGAAATATTCTCACCATCAAACAAAAAACATCGGGAAGTAGGTCAGGCTAAGGACTTATCAGCACCCCTGTATTTTATGCTGTGGTAAGAGTACATATGAATTTGCTTATTTGTGTTGTATATAACGACACTGCCAATAGTTCAAATAGTTTAATGCGGCATGGTTCGTAGACGAGTGGCGAATTGAATGTGGGAAAAACTGTAATGGCTTCCATGGCCTATTTGGAAGCATGTTGTAATATTTTCCAGAAAGAACTGAAAAATCTTGAGTGGGCCTTCCTCAGTCACGTCAGACCATCACCCGGTATAGTGAAGGTGAGGCTCGTTACAGTATGAACCGGAGTGGGCAGTTACACGTTTTGAGGTCGCGTGAATTATGAAGAATTTTAGATTTTCACAGCGGTGCGTGTGAAGTCTCCTTTCCTGTATGGTATCACGTCACGTCACTCGGCAGTCTGTTCCTAATGTTCCGGACAATTCAGTGGTCAGGAAATGTCAACAGAAGATTATGTACTGGCGCAGCGCCACGTTCCGGCAGAACGGAATATTTTGTACATTTGTTTGAAAGTGGTGAATGTTGCTGTTCATTAAACCGCACTGTGTTCGATCTGTTGATGTAATTGTCATTATTATAGAGACGTTATCGTCAAAGACCACGACAACTCATTGCCAATAAACACCAGGTCAGTTATTGGATGAATGTCCATTGTATTCTTACGAATGACACGTACTAAGTTTTACGTGATATCTCCATGACAATTTACGAGATATTACGGTCAGATAAGGCTGATACTCTCAAGGATAATGGAAAAATTGGCAGGATAACATCACCTGTGAACTCTATATTTGAACATAGTTCACACAGAGCAAAATAAACAGTGTCTTGCACGAAAAAAATCTCTCAGTGAATTGGAAGAATTGATTTATGTATAAGAAGAAAAAACGCAAAAAAAAACATGTAAGATATATGAAGGGTCATTTCTATTTAACAAACTGACACAGACACAGATGAAATATTCTGCAAATTGGTTTCTCAATTACAGGCTTTACACACCAAGAGTGAGATTCCTTGCCTTACTGAAGAACATTTCAGCTACGTAAATACAGCAGCTGCTGCATCATATTACATTCTTCCACTTACACTCATACCCTTTAGTCTAATGGTGGACTTTGGGCGATCCCCGCTGTTCGAATTTGACATGAATGAACTTTGAAAAGTTTGCATTTACTATTATATATCGGTCAAGGGACACTGCGGCTCTTTCCCCACAGTTTTATCATGACTCTCACAGAGCCTGGCATCTCTGTGTCCATTTAATTTATTTATATATATATATATATATATAATTTTAAGCTTGGATAACTTAGAAAATATTGAAAAATTGTATGTAATATTGTATGATATTTTTAGCTATACAGGGAACAGTGAAATTTCCTTTCTTCCAGTAGACTGAAGTTTGATATATATATTATATAAGAGCTGTGCCCTTTTTCCTAGAGGTCTCTGGGTTAAACAGGCTGAAATATTTTGAATTTGCTTGTCTGTTGTCACTCACGTCCATGTTTGTATGTCAGGTTAAGTTTGTTTTTGTGTCGAGGTGAACAGAATAAAGACAGTAAACTGTGTTGTTACCTTAATTTTAGTTAAAGTGGGAAGTTACATAAAGTTTTGCACATTCTCTAAATATCTACCGCACTATAAAATACCATAACCCACCGTTCAATGACAGTGCTTGTATTGCCCCTTAAGTACGTGCAATTGCTATCCTTACAGTTCACACTTTTAGCAAGTAAACTGCGGTTGTGTGACCTTCTGGAGTTGTAAAATTATTATAATATTCTTTATAATCACATAATTCAGACCCCGGTTTACCTTAATACTAAATTTGCTGATGGGTATACAAGATATCTAGAAACTGTGTAATAACTGCTACTTTAGTACTTTCCTGAACAAGACAGGCAATGTAAGTATGACGTAATATAGATGATCGTTCTTGTAACCGTTATTGTTTTTGAAAACCAATAAGCATTACACAATGTTACTGTGTGTCTGAAGCTTTAGTTACCCAGCATTCAAAGCGCATGCACCTTGTTATAATCTGTGACCGTCTGGCTCAACTGTCTTGTTTCACATTTTCTCATAAACGGCACGAATACCGGAAAGATTTTTTTAACAAAAATATTTGTTTTGATATTCTTAACAACCGTAGTTTGAAGCATTTTCCATTCGAAAAAGATTTTAGCCAGATATTGTCACAAATGTACGTACATAGGTTTTAGAGTCGTGTGCCGTTATTCTTATCAGATTTCACTGAAAACAGATATTGGAAAAATCTTCTAATACTGAATTCCATACAAATTACTGTATTGGGAGACAATTTGCAACATACGGACAAACAGACGGACGGAAGGACGGACAGACATGACGAAGCAAATAGTAGTACTTTTAGCAATTCGCGAAAGCGCCTAAAACCGATGTAGCAAATAGAGAGGCAGGAACAAGTGGCCACGAGCTGTAGACGTAAGCTACTGTTCACTTGCAGGCACTGATGGGGATCACAAAATGCTGCTTGGAAGCAGAAGACAGGAATCTGACCCAACAACATTAAGAATATAAATCAGATGCTTTACCATGAACACCGCAGGGTACTCGGGGTCTGTGACTCCTATACTGCCTCCTTCTAAGACAGTTTCGGAGTTCAAAGCACAGGATTATATTGAAATGCATGCAGTTCCATGCAACGCCTCTTCCACTGTATGAACCACAAAAGTGTTAATAATGGTAGCTGGAAGAACACAGACAGTATAGTGATCAGGCTAAACGTCGTAAAACAGAAGGGCCTTGGTTTTACCCCTGGAAGGTCAAGAGGTTTTTCTGTTGCACGAAACATGCAAATATAATACGGAGTCCACTCAGCCTACCATTCAATGGGTGCCAGGACTAAAGAGGCCGGAGTCTGAAACTGACCACGAACAATAATCTACCTCCAAGATGAAAGACAAGTAGGATATAACACCACTCGCTGTAGGTCTTCACGTTTTGTACAGTTAGAGATTACATTCACATGCCGCTAATGAGAGAGATGTCAGATACGTTGATACATTGATGATAGTCAGCAATATGTGTGTCACACTTGATCTTCAAATGACTTTGCATTCTGAAGCATCATGGATTTATCAAGTGCCTGTCCTACTTATCACACTGATAAACACTAATCAATAAAGATAAACAGTTCAGGTGTACACGTACAGACCTTAAATTCTAATCATTATAAAGCAAATATCAGACGCAAGTGTTACTTAAAGTTACAGTTTGTCAGGTGATTCAATTAGTATCGAAATACTCATCAAAAAATTAAGAAACTTTTGTTCAAAAAGCAAATTGTATTATGATATTTGTTATGAAAAGAATCATAGCCCAAAATATTTTTGATCATGTCTAAGGACAGCAATTCGTTATCACCTCAAGAGCTACTGCAATATGTTGTTGCAATACCCAACTACATTGAATGTGCAGTTTTCCTTAGAAATGCTGATCACGACAATCCCTGAACTTTTCAAACACAGTAATTTTTACTGTTTTCAAAGGCCAAACATATGACTTTATTCTGAGCCAACTGGACCCAATACACACACCGTGGTTCTCATTACTGACTTTAATATCATCCTTTCCAATACGTCTACATCTTCTTTTCCTGAACATTTCTTGAGATAAACGTTTTCTGTCTTATACAATTTCTGTACATCTCAATTGCTTTTCACTTCCGCGGTGCTGTTCATTGTTTTGGTACTATAAACGAAAATGCCTGCTTTAGCTATGCTTTGTGTGCAGGGGAAGGCAACATTCCCTGTGCATTTAAGCAAGAAGTGTGCTGCACTGTGCTGAAAGTGGGAAAGTCCCACAAACCAAACCCTTCAGGTGCATAAGTGATTTGGGTTCATCGGTGCTATATTTTATTATGTTATCCAGTGCTGGACTTTAGCTGTTTACATGTGGACAAATTTTACAGTATACATCTGTTCTTATGACACTTCACAACAGTACGAAAAACAGACATTATTAACTTACTTGTTATAGGTTGTTCAGAGCCTGGGAACTAACAATTATCTACTGCAACTAGTGAAAATGGAGGGGTGTTCTAAGGGAATCTATTTTTTAAATGTACCCTCTTCGGTCATGTGATGCCATGCCTTGTGCTGTGGTACAGATATACCAACATTTTGGAGAAAACTGCTACCTGCATATTCTACTGTGAAACTGCAGACAGCTGGTTCCCTCAAAATGCTTGTCAGTTTCCAGTAAATGACACAATGTCATATGCTCAGAGATGGTAATTCTGATAGTTACTGCTGTGGGAACGTCGGATATCGTGAATTAATATATATTCTGTACAATGTAAACAGTATGTCATATGTATTGTCAAAACTTGAAGTTACCATTGTGGCCTGCTTGTTATGCATGTGGCCAGTATCTGCATGGAAGGATGAAAGACAAGACATACCCAGTACAAGCAGTCAACACACAGAGGATGAACTGAAGACACCATCCAGTCTGCTGTCTTGTCAGTTTCTGAACAAGAACTTCAGTTCTTAATAGTTTTTTTAAGCAAGTGTCAATCATGGCTGTAAGTTGGAGGTAATTTCCATTACATGCTTTTAACATGTACAGGTTCTTCATGTGGATTCCAAGAGCAGATTCTATTGTAAGTTGGTCGTACTGTATGTGCATATGAGACAGGGTGATAACAGGAGACAGTCACAAGGGTGCACCCAAGGGGAGGGCTGTCAGGCTGTAGCCCCCTCCCCACAAGTCAAAATTTAAAACATCTGGATTCCTTAGACACAATATAAAACATTTTACATGATTTACCCTTCAGCTGAAATCAATTACCAGTACATTAGAATTTTGAAATATAAAACAAAAAACTTACAATATCCTAGATGAAATTTAAAAAATCCAACATTAGTCTGTGATTTAAAGTAGGTGACAGAGACTTGGATCATGTAGTTATATTTATATGTATACAAATGTAGATGCAAAAATTGTTAAGTCATAGTCACAGTTACAGTTGTAGTTACAGTCACAGTTACAGTTATAGTTACAGTCACATTTACAGTTATAGTTACAGTCACAGTTACACTCCCAGCATAAAATTTATAACATAATTTTTAAAATCAAATGTATCTTCAGGAAGTGGGATGTGGGGGCATAGACTGGATCGAGCTGGCTCAGGATAGGGACAGGTGGCAGGCACTTGTGAATGTGGTAATGAACTTTCGGGTTCCACAAAATACGGGGAATTTCTTGACTGGCTGCAAATCTGTTACCTTCTCAAGAAGTGACAAAGCATTTACAGTGGGTGACCATATTTATTATTACTTGAAGTATGCATTTGTAACAGAGATGATTTCGTTTAATGATGCAATACTAGCACACACATAAAGAAATGTTATTGAAAATCTGGTATTTATTACACGAAGAAAATGATGTCATTCTATCTCAACCACTCACTGAAGGAAATATAAATAAGTAGCTTAAGACATGGCTTTTAACACGTATACTTAATGATAACTGCTGTTGTTCTGCAGGAGGTTAGCACTTTCATTTAAATAATTAACCATCTGGTACTAAAACATAAAAACTGAAATCTTACAGTTTTCAATTTTTATGTAAGTCTAAAAAAGCTGTGTTCTTCAGTCAGTGCTGATAATGCAACAAATGTACTTAATACTATTTTAAAACACTATAACCACATTTGGTTAATATTTTACCAAATGAATGTAAAATAATTTATCTATGATTAAGGCACAATGATATTGTCTATGCACATAATATTACAGTTATTTACTTTTTGTCTCATATTCCTACAAACTTAACTCAAGCAATCTGCATTTCAAACTGTGCAGTCCTTCTCTCCTCCATGGCAGAGACACTCTTCCTGATCTCAAACCCAATGGCAGCTCCCGCTGTTGGAGGAACAGCATTACCAATCTATAACAGGACAAGCACATTACTACAGGCCACATTCAGGAAGAGATAAAAAAATATTCATACTAATGACAAAAATTTGCTGTAGATTGCATCATGAGTTATTTCTGTTTTTCTAAGTCACATTTTACTGGATGTGTGAACTAAATGTTGCCCTTTTTTAATTATTTACTTTATGGACTTTGTCCACTGTCTCATGTTATGAGAGATATTTAAAAATAAAACGCTAAATTTTGGGGGACAGCATTGGTCCCTGCCTTCAGACTAAAAATGAAGATAAAAACTACTCAGTTGGGATCAGCGTGTAAAGGTATTCAGAATGTGTGAGTAATAGTTTGTTTGTTTGTATTGTTATTTGTAATGTGAGATGGTGGACGAAGCCCATAAAGTATGATTCAAAATGTGACACACCACCATCAAAACCTTATAAAATTGCACGTATCCCATTCTAAACATATTAATGCAAGCCCCTTGAATGTGGGGTAGTTCAGCTAGCTGTATTTTCCTATAGAAGCACTGAGAAGACTACGGAAACAAATACAATGACAGAACACATCCTGTGGATCACACAAAAACACTATTATGTAAATTTTGTGGAAACAAAAAGAACACAATATTCCACAGTACCACTAAGAAATTAAAGCAAAAAGAGACGACAAATATGTCAGTTACACATAATGGTATAAATAACCGAATGAAAGAGAAAGGGAAAGAAAAAATTGAGGAGATTTGTCAATAAATGTATTAACCGAATGCCGAAATATAAATGGGCTTCATAAACATTAATTCCTTGACTGAACATGCAACTAAAATTACTTCTAATAACTGTTATCAACACCTCATGGAAATTTGTTACAACCTCTGATCCAGTATTATCGGTATATTGTCCTGTACAGGGAATGTGTATTTATTCTCTTCTCCTGACTGCAAGAATGTAACATGCAATTCAGTTGGACTGTTGGTATCTGAAATTATACATGCATATTTGTATCTCTCACTTTTTCCTTTGTGTTCAAGTAAAAACTTCTCTTCATAGATACATTTATTAATTACATAGGCATGCATAACAGAGTCTCCAAACTTCTAGGTTACCAATTTTGTGTTACATCCAGAACATTATCACACTTATACACTATTTAAACCTACAAAATAAAACATACAATAGTCCATGTGTTAGCCTGGGAAAGAGATTTTATTCCCATTACAAGAATGTCACGAAAGTTGTTGAAAACGATGTAAAATTGGATGAAGAAACAACAGTGTATTAAAAATGCAAGAATTTTGTTAAAGAAGGTAAGCAGTTTAAAATACCCCTTATGGTAAAGAGCGTGCACTGCAGCTTCTGTTACCACAGTCTTGGAATCAATGGGATGGAGTGCATTATAAACAACAAGTGGTAAATAAAGCAATTAATCATCTCTACTGTTGAATACATTTGTTCTGGCAGCAGTTTACGAAGTCCTGTAGGTAGATTGCAGTTTACATAATTACAGTCCACATAAACAAGTTGATCACAGAGGCAGTCAGCACAAGTGTATTGTTAATTGTCTGCATGAGATTATACTGGGCAAACTGGCCTGCTTGTTGCAGTGCTTATAGACACCATCTTTGGTACCACACATCAAATATCACGCAAAAATCATGGATTCTTTGAACCCCAATACTATATTTAAATCAGTTTATGTACCAAACCAACACAGTGTTGAAACTGCAAAATCCACCCAGCAGTCAGTAGGCTCAGTACCATCATTAGTGAACCTCATGGATGGCCATATGTCGTTCCTTGCCCTGAATGCAGGTCATAACATTTCTGTATGTTGTGCAGTCAACATGCCTGGCCCATCTTCATACCAAATGCACAGTCACTATTATTACCATCGTCCTTCTCTTCCTCTTCTAGTCTTGTTCTCCTACCAATTGCCAAGCCCTGTGTGCTGTCCCACACTTTCAGCACAACTTACAACTTGTGTGTCCCCAAAGGGAACTCACACCTTCTCACTTGCAAGTCCACATACACATACAGCAGCAGGCTGTGTACAAGATATGGCTCAGGTGAATACAGCAGCAGGCTGTGTACAAGATATGGCTCAGGTGAATACAGCAGCAGGCTCTGTACAAGATAAAGTACATTGAAGGTGAAAGCATGAACATTTTAATTAGAGTACAATGTAGCAATGATCTGCTGGATGATTTGTAATAAAAGGACATAAAATATTAAATATTTTCAGGTGCACCTATATGTGTAATGTCACAACTAAAACCAAGGGATATACACTTACTTAGAATGGAAGAACATTACATGTACACAGCATGACAGCACTCCTACTGTACTACTTAAAGAAATGAGAATTTAGACCTTTATTTATCTTTCTCATTGTAACTGTTATTAAATAACAGGATCAGCAATATCAGTAGCAACTCTCTGCTTTCTATTTCACATCATCTGTCAATATATTCAAGGTAAAATAAGACACAAACTGTTACATGTTGCAGGATTTATACATAGTGTTAAGTTGGTATGAACGGTTCTGCAGTCCATAGAACCAAAATTCCAAAAATCATGCATTCCTAAAAAGTAACTATCCATGGATATTCAGACAACAATTTATGTTAACTCTCAGTACCCTACACAGTTAGCGGTCACTGCTCAAGACAAATATGATCTAAATGGTACACACAGAAAACATAAAAAATGAAAAGCCACAACAGTTAACAGTTAGGCACAATAGCCTTCATTACTGCTGTCTTTTGAAATTCAGTATCTGAAACTACTCTGCAGAAGTGTGCAATACGGCAGCAATTCCAGACACCTTGCCATCTTCCTCCCAGCCCTGTACCATTACTACATCTGCCACATCATTCCCCTGTATGACTGCTGTATCACCACAGGCAGACATGTAGATGCTATATCTGTTAGCACGCTGCCCCATCAATTTTGCTGCCATCTCACGATATTGCTGCTCACTCGGCATCCCATGCTGTAGAATGGGTAAAAGCGGGCTCCATATACATCTAAGAAACCTTGTCCATTTTCTTCTTCCTGGGCTGATGTGCCAGCATTCTGTCTCAAAAAAGCCGACTGTAGCAAAGTAAATACATCTTGTTCTCCTTTTTTGAACTCATTAAACACTTCTTGAAGGAAGTGATTATTTGGATTCCCACAGATCCCATACTGCTTCTTAAAGTCCTTAATATTTACATCCGGATTGAAGTGTTTTACCATCTCCCATGATTTCTCATAATGTGACTTTTTCTCCTGTAACTGACTTTTCACAAATTTACAGATTAACATCATATATTTGCAAAAATCTGCTGGATTTCTGCACATTTGTCGGTCTACAAACTTCGCATGGATGTTGGTTATTTCATCATGATAAGATTAATAAGTTTGGGTCTCTCCATCAACCAGGCTGTTTGGCCCATCATCAGTGACCACAGCAGCCTTCTTGTCAGAAATGGCCTACCTCTGATGAGATGGCATTGCTGTACTTCCACATTCTACCAATGACCTATTTTCAGCAATTACAATGCTAGCCATTGCTCTAATGTGGCCAGACTCAATAAGTCTGCAACCTCTGATTACAAGTTCTGACCAATGCTTCACACCAAATGCTCGACATATCATGTCGACAACTTCAACTATTTATTTATTCCACGATTCCCAAAGCCGACCCAGCAACTCTCCAACTTCCAACATACAGTTGTACACACTTGTAAGACCTCTCAGCAGGATCTTAGTAATCTCAGTCAATTTTCTGCCCACCATACTGCAGGCAGACAATAATGATAACACGGTTCAACAAAATTTAATTTTTTTTTTGTCCCACGAACTTCAATAGATGAACTTAGCACTACTTTTTATGCTGAATTCAGATATGTATGCAGAATTTTTCTATCAGGCAGGGTTTCAAAGATGCAGAGGAATTTAAGTGTGCAAAATAGTACTTTACGTGCTCATGAAAAAGGCAGAAACTTTCCTCTAAAATGTAGGGGCTTTTCGCCGGTATTTGGCATCAGGTACATCCCTCTTCACTGTCCAGCAGTAGTCTGCCGACATACTTGAGGTCCACTTGCTTTGGTACCGCTTTCCCATAACCATGAAATCTTGGTGAAATCTTTCACCGTGTTCGTCAATGACTTCGCCGAGATTTTCTGGGAAAAAAATCCAAGTGTGACTCCAAAAAGTGGACTTTCAGACTCACATTGCATCCCATAGTTTTGTACGAAGTCAGCAGGTCCTGCACAACATCCTGATAGTTTGATGTTTTGTGATTTCCTACGAAGTCCTTGCAAATCCTCCTAAATGAAAACCAATCATTTCTCTCAGTCTCATTCAGGTCTTAATCGAACTGTTTGTCTTGCGTCATTTCCCTGATCTGGGGTCCTGCAAATATACCCTCCTTGATTTTTGCGTCATTCACATTTGGGAACTTATTCTTCACATATTCGAACCCCCGGTCTGTTTTAACCGTACCTTTCACAAAGTTTTTCATGAGGCCCAGTTTTATGTGCAAAGGGGGCAGATACATTATTTCCAGAAGAACAAGAGAAGGATTGACGACATTTTTCTCCCTTGGCGTCAGTGATGTTCGTTTAGGCCACAGTTTATTTACATAGTGATTCTTCTTGTTCCGGCCGCCCCACTCGCACAGGAAACAGCAGTATTTTGTGTACCCGAGTTGCATTCCCAGTAACAGTACTACAACCTTCAGATCGCATAACTTCCATTTAAATTCATCATACTTAATCATTCCCAACAGTAGCTTCATGCTTTCATAACTTTCCTTCGTTTTGGCTGCATGAGTCAAAGGAACGGAATGGAATCTATTTCCGTTGTGGAGTAGAACCACCTTCAAGCTCCCTTTTGACGAATCAATGAAGAAGCTTCACCGGTCTGGGTTATATTCATGGCCAAGAAATTCCATAATGGAACAAATATCATTGCAAAACACGACACCATCTTCCTAGGAGAAGAAATCCTTGAATTCTTCATGGCGCCCACGGTAAAAACACACTTTAGTGTCCTGGCGCAGAAAAGTCCAGCCTTTTAGCCTGTAGCCTAAAACTTCAGCTTGTGTCTTTGACAGGTTCAGATCGCGGACGATATCATTCAGGTCCCACTGAGTCAGCAGGTGTGGTTCATTGGAAGAATAGACTCCTGCAAATGTTGGATCACGGTCCATATTGTTGTTAGCTTGGCCTAAATCCTCATCACTTGACTCACTGTCACTCAGCGAAAGGTGATAGAGAAATTCTGGAAATATATTTTAATTCAGCTTCCAAAAATACATCAGAAATAGACATTTTTCCTCATGGGACAAACTCTTTGTTGACCAGTGTAATTCTCTCCCTTCTTCACTGGTCAACACTGTGGGTGAACACCCAACAATAACACCAGGAACATTGTTGCAGGGCTTAGTCAGCCCCACAAGCTCAGAAATTCGGTTCATCCAAGCTATTATATTACCAGAAAATCCCCCTGAACTGTTCTTCCCCATACTGTTAATCAGAGACATTGCCTGATGTGTTGAAATAACAGAATGAGTGTAAAATAGGACAGTTGATGTAAACTGGAATACATCCAATGCAGTGATTTTCTTCTCATTTCGAGCTTTAACAATAATGTTTGCAAGTCCATTGCTTACTGCCAGACCGTTAAGAACACATGAGCTGACAGCTACTGATTTTATAGCGATCTGTCCTACCAATGGCAATGTTGCAGCTGCCTGAGCAGTTTTAGCGGCTGCTGCCATGGTATCTCCTGAAACAATGCCCATCACACCACCTCCAATCCCCAACCAACAATTTCGGGCTACATCACTGTCCAGACCAATGCTCTGCTGATGTTGATCACGGTCCACTAGGGTTTGGATGTTGCGTCCGGCTGCATAAACTCCAGTTAACATCGATATTCCAACTGCACCTACAATGGTAAACAAATATTGTTCGCTTGAATGGAAATGAATTCTTTCAATACTTCTGAAACGATGCAATTTTAATGATGTCTTTGTGTAATTCATTCCATTGCGGTATATCATGCCAATACTGACATACTTACTGTTGTAAACAACAACAAATTGTATTAGTTTCATCAATGCATGCTACATGTGTTGGTAATGCAGACCATAATCAGGCATTAAAATAAATGACTTTCAGACCAAAATAAAATAAAATAAAGGGCACACACACACACACACAAATGCCATTTTGAGTTATATAGTCATATATTTCAATGCCTGAGGATGGTTTGCACGACCAAAACATGTAGCATGCATTGATGAACGAATAAAAAATTTGTAAAGGTTGTTTTGCAAGTCAATGAATTTCGGCCTCTTGTTACGTAAGTCTGAATTATATGGGTAAAAATGGAATACTCAGTTGACCAACTTTGTCTGGGCTCGTGGCAAACCTAAAAGAGGAATGCGCAGACTGTGGATACAGATAACGTGCTTCTGGCTTGCAAGCCTGCACCTTGCTATACACATTTGATGTCAGATGTTCCTGGTGTGATTAGTGATTTGTAGCTTGATCCATTATCGATATTGTAATCTGCAGGAGTAACACTTTCACACTGAAAACTGTTCTACAATTAAGCTAATTCATCTGCACATGCTGTCAGAATACAGGAGGGCAAGTAGTTGCAATAGGATCTGTATCGCAACAAACCAACAATTAATTATTTTTAGTAACTCGCTTGTTTGCTTTTATGGAAGTTTTAAAATTTGTGATAGTATTTCACAGTTCTGTATTTATTTACCACATTAGTCACATCAACACCTTGAACAAACAGACTGTTAATAATCTGCTGTCCTTCAAAAATTGTACTGGCAAATTATGGCAGAACTGTTCCTGTGCTTAACTAAGCACCATGCCAAACAAAAACAGTACAGTAAACACTGTAACTGTGTGCTTTATTAACCTTCACACTAGAAGGAAAAGGCAGATCACTGCCTACATGATTCACACGTGCACTACGGGATCACAGCGGTTTTCATCTTTGGGGAAATGCACTGGTGTCATCACAGTATTTATTAACATGTACAATGGCAAAGGAATAAAGACGAAAAAAGGAAAAAGAGAGAAGCATGGAAGTTTATTTACATTTCCTCTTAATTTCTTACCAGCCCTCTCACTAATAGAATGAGTATGACGGAGCTACCACAGGCAAGGTACCTCTTCCAATTGCCATATATGTTCAGCTAACCAGATAATTCTCAAATAAACGTGCACCATCAGTACAATCACATTTATATTATCAAAGAAGATCCGTAACCAGCTGAAGTGAAACTGTACTTATTATATAAGTATTAATTACTGACCAGTGGCCATGCTGCTGACACATTATCTGCCAGTACCAGCTACCTCTGACACTATCATTCTGTCCTCCTCAAACAAAACCTACAGTCTTCCATCATTCATGTTTTATAGCACTTAGCATTTTGTTCCATTTACACCTAAAACAAACTGGCAGCTGTCTATCCTATCTGGTGCAGTTAGCGAATATTTGGTTCCGCTCTTTCATCAGTGGATGATGTGTGATGTCTATAAACTTTCTCATCTCTTACCTGCACACATTTTGGGGAAATGGCCACTTGAATAGACACTCAACTGCCACTAACTTCTAGGCTTTTACCGTTCTAAATCCACACAGAAGCTTCATACACTTGACAATATGCTTATACATTTTCAGTATCTGCCCATTAATACAACTGTGGTTTCCTAACAGGACATATTTGAATGAAATGTCACTTATTCCATTACTAACCTGCAACAACCGGCAATGCCACTGGCAAAAAGAATCTTGCAATCAAAGTCCCTGCTGCAGCCACACTAAGAACTGTTCCTCCAATGTCAAGGCCTTGAAGGACCTTTGCTCCTGTCTGTCCAGCTGGAGAGATTCCAAACTCAACTTCTACAGCTCCATTCACTGCTGAGTACACACCATTTTTTGGATAGCAAAGCACACATTCCGGTATCATATTATTTTCCAAATAATCTTGCCAGCCCTCATATACTCGACCACATGAATCGATAAAGAGATTAATATTCTGTTTAAAAGCAATATCAAACTGAGGAATTCGTATGACAGGAACTGTGATGTAATCATCTCTTGTCTTCCCAGACAGAAACAAAAAAGATACACAAATATTCTTTGGATTTTTATGGCATTGCATGCACTTCTGAATAATGTCAAAAATTTCGTTTATCTCTTTTAGCTTTTTATCTCTATATCCTGTGTCATAATTCAAGTTTGCACAAGGTTCTTCTTCTGGAACATCAAATAGTGCAAACCCAATCTTTCTCTTCAGATCACCATATTGTGATGGTTTAAACTTTCTCCACATTGGTGTACCAAGCAAATCAAAACACTCTTGCTGTTCCTTTATTGCTTCCCCTTTCCACATAAGCATCGCATCATCATTCCAGTCTACAGCCATCTTGTCTTCTTATTAAAACACCCTGTAATAAGCACAAACACATTTTCATTGAAATTCAAGTAAAAGTGAAATTATCCCTGTTCATATCATAAAGGCATACAGTGGCACAGAACATACAGCTACACACACTTTAACATTAGGTAAATGCCAATGGTCAGCTTCATGCCCCGGCTGATTTACCCCCGACAACCACTGAAAATTGAACAGGGTCTCATTCCTTACACGTCACAGTCCATAATGCAACCACAATAGTGCAATACTGCTTGCCTTGAGACAGTTCACATGACAGATATCTTCAGACAGTTCACATGACAGATATCTTCAGACAGTTCACATGACAGATATCTTCAGACAGTTCACATGACAGATATCTTCAGACAGTTCACATGATAGATACCTTCAGACTTTCATTGACGTAATTAATACTGATAATAAAATTACAATGAAGAAAGTTTCAACAAATAAGGAAGACTAAAATTAATAGAATATGTACAGTGCACTGTTGGACTATTACTGCCCAGGTTACTATATTTTGTGAGAACGGTACTTATAGTGTGATCATAAAATTCACAATATGGATTATAAATTTACCGTTACTAAATTTTGGATGAGTACAAACAGTTTTAAATATACAATGCAAAACATCAGTGTCCTAAATTATTCCTTAACAAATACTAATTTGTTAAACAAGTTCAGTTGACACTCAACATGCAGCACGCAACCACATCAGTGGCATAGTGGAACAAATAGCAGCACAATTACCGGCAGTGTACTGTACAGTGCACGGCGCATTAATCTTATCTAAAATGTCTAAACAGAGACTTTAACAATTCTTGTAAGTTAATTTCAGTTGACCCACTGTTACTATTTCTGGTGGATAAAACGGTGCATTTGTATCACATCTGCAACCAAAAGATTTCAGTAAAGAAGAAGTCTACATTTATAGCACTTCAGCCAGTGGAAAGAGAGTACATGCAACAGAATTTCACAACAGCCTAAACACTCTGAAGCACGTACACTTTCCGTGAACTGGGGACTTGCTATTGTGTTTGGCAGTTCAGTACAAATAGAAGTGCTATTGTCAAGTTACTTCGTCTGCAGTGTGCCACAATACAGCATTCTCCTATACAATCACAGTTCCTTAGAAATTAGAAATACACACAAGGATATGTGTTTTAGAAGTTTACTTGATGTTTTCTATTTGGGGTGTCACAAAACAAAACATGAAAAATGCCCTCTAAATTAAAACTAGAGATCCCCAGCACAATATACAGTCAACTTTGAACATGATACGAACTTCGCTGGTCCATAAACGGCAAGGAAGCAACTATTAGTTTCTCAGAAAGGGCAGTGTGCTATTCAGTGAGTGCGTTAATGTTGATAAATTACTCATGTCCATGGGTATACATAATGTCATTACAATTCATTAGTTGCCTTTTTCATGGTGATCAAAATAACATAACACAATGCTTTGTACAGCCAAAACCCAATGAATTATGGATACACATTCCATAATTGAAGAATGTACAGTGAAATATGCAGTTAAGCGGTTTTTACCACAACAATTAATTTAAAATTTCAGGTGCTTGTCAACAGCCAAGAAAAAGGAATAAGAAACCATGCTTTATGTCATCTACATGCCCAATATGTTATCACAGAATTAAAATATCCAACAGATAAAAAGTTGAGAAACAAACTAAAGATTTGTTCACGTTGTCACTACTCTCATGCATACCAAAAGGAAATATTACGGAACATACAGCACCGGTTAAGCTGTTAATGTTCTGAAAAACACAGAATTCATTTCTCAAGAAAACAAAAATTGCACAAAATGATACTCAACAAGGTAAGGGTATATCCCAGACTTTAAAATACACAGTGGAAATGCTCAAGGCACGTAACACATGCCATTACATTTCATAGCAACTTTATGAACAGGATTACTTCAAATTTCCTTAACATTTGCAGCTTGAATTACGTGGACTTGTTAGAACAATGACTGGGGATATTTTCCGTAGCTACCGACAGAACCGTATGCCCTGGGGTTGACTCAGCCTTTAAAAATGAGTACCAGCGATTTCTCCTGCGCTAAAGGCGGCCGGTGCGTAAGGCTGACGACCTAACACCCTCGTAGTGCCGAACGTCAAGAAAATTTGGGGCCTTAACCTAGCTGGAACACCTTGGGCCTGTTCAGGGCTGTTGCGGGAGACCTTTACCTTTGTTAGAACAATGACTGCTGAAGAGAAAGCTGAAATACATCGCATTCAGATTTCAGAAGTGAACTAAACACACTGTTGCCACTACTCGGGTTTAATGAAACTAATAGCTATGAGCAGGGTAACTGTTCATCAGTAAATGCCGGTCAAACAAAGAATTTACCACTAATTTGGTGCCATTAATTATTCCAACACGAATTCTTAAACGCTTTGTTAATAGAATCACAAAGAAAACTGCCACACTCTGACGATGGAACACTGTTTGCATGTAAACTGTTTGATCTCGTATTGGTGCATACAACTGAAAGTTATAGTATCACCAATTAGCAAGTATATAATACGAATAAATGTGAATACACAAAATAGTATAATACCACTTGTATGAAGTATATGAATCCTTGTGTTTAACTGGAAAACACATCTCTATAGTGGTGCGTGGAATAAAAGCTCACGTATTGTTCTGATCACTTGCCCTGTGTAACTCGTTTATGATAAGTGACTGGTATTGTCACGACAAATCTTATCACGATTGTAGATATTGTCATTGATAACACTTGTGGTTCTGATAAGATTACGATAGCCCTGTGGGAACACCCACATGGCAGGATATCTCTTCCTCTATTCAGTTCCCCGTTTTCCCTCACAGGCATACTCCCTCTCTTTAGTCTCTGATCCACGCACCAAATCAGACCGCAAGTAATTCTCCATCACACATCAAAGCAACGCTCTCTCGCTCCCTCTATCTCTGTCTCCGGTTACCCATCACTAACCCACCCAGAGTCGAAGTACATGCGCTAGCAAAACGGCCGTTTTACGTGCCTCAAACCACACCGCGTGTCGCTCATCCTTTCATCACCCACCGGATCGCCCTAATTTCAGGCGCACTGATTGGGCCAACTTCCAGACCCACCTGGAAGATCATATTCCGTTCGATCCGGAAT
>Ga0099364_10005088_pt1 | contig 19650 bp, 16 predicted proteins | sample TergutTh196P3_FD_73070 | JGI IMG/M metagenome (GOLD analysis project Ga0099364, IMG submission 73070) | Microcerotermes parvus P3 segment gut microbial communities from Pointe-Noire, Republic of the Congo - Th196 P3 | ecosystem: Host-associated > Arthropoda: Insects > Digestive system > Gut ... | reverse complement strand
ATGAGCGAAGACACATAGTCCGCCTTGAAGTTCAAAAAGTGGATTCTTTAAGCAACAGCATTGAAACAATGTTTGGCGAAAACCTTGAAATCACAGGGAATGGTCAGTACAGAGCGGCTATTGACGGTGTTTGGTGTTCCGAGATTGTGCATTTGAGTCTTGTGTCGTATTTGCAAGAAATCCCCGATAATTGGGCGGGGGCAACTATTAATTTTGAGAGGATAGGTTTTTCCGGGTCGAGCAGTTGGAACGACAGTGTTTCTAATGTTGTGGAGTTTCTTTCGTGGGATACAAGTGTTGACGACAGCCTGTTCTCGTTTAGACCCTCTTACCTTTCCGCTGATACGGTTGCGGGCAGTGTCGATATTACATTATTTGACGGCAAGCCCGCGGGAACAAATACGCCGACATCAGGCAGAAACAGCCCGTATAGCCGTTTTATGAGCGACAATGACAATATAAAACAAAATAGACAGGAAACCGGACTCGCCGCCCCTGCCTATTATTCCACCTTTTTGATTCCGAGCATACCGATTATCGGTGATATGTGGGTAGTTTTTACCGTTTCGGGCATCAACATCAACACTAATATCACATAAATATTTTACCCTTGCCCCTTATGCCCAAAAGCAACTCGCAAGTTTCGTTTTCCGCATCAACGCTAATCACATAAATATTTTGCCCTTGCCCCTTATGCCCAAAAGCAACTTGCAAGTTGCGTTTTCACATAAATATTTTTTTTATAGTAATGTTATAGGAATCGGTATCGCTTCTGAGGTCGATAACTCCGGGGGTAGGATTCTCCTCAGTCGGGATTATCTTTACTAACGGACGCAACAGGTGACTTTCGTAATTCTTACAGACAATTCCGGTTTGCCCGTTTGACAATAACACCTGTACCCCTAAGGGGAAGGGTGTTATTTTTCTGAGGAAGACTTGTACAAGCTCAGGATTAAACGCCTGCCCGGAGTTGCCCGATATGTATTCATACGCTTCAGACGATGAAATGGGCGAGCGGTACGGTCTGTTCGTGGTAATTGCGTCGTACACGTCAACCATTGATATAATTTGGGCGTAAACCGGTATTTCTTTCCCCGCTTTGCCAAAAGGGTAGCCGCTCCCGTCGTATTTTTCGTGGTGCTGTAAAATGGACGCAGTAACAGTAGGCGGCAAATCATTGTTAAGGTTAAGCATTTCAACCCCGATTGTCGAGTGTGTCTTTATTATCTCAAACTCTTCGGCAGTCAGCCTGTCGGGTTTGTTGAGGATTTTCTCGTCGATGAACATTTTTCCTATATCGTGCAAAATCGCGGCAAGCCCCAACTTATACAGCTCGGTTTGCGGCATATCACAGCCAATGCCTATAAAACAAGCCAAAACGCATACATTAACAGAGTGTTCATAGGTGTATTCATCGAAGTTTTTCATGTCGATTACATTAATTACCGATGAGCCGGAACGCATTATCTCATCGATAATCTTGTTAATGACATTCGATATTTCTTTCAAGTCGCTTTGGAAATACTTAGATTTTTCCGTAACAGTGTTTTCGATAAATTTCCTAACAGATTCCGCCGCTTCGTGCCTTGTTTTATCGGAAATTACATCCTCAGGGGCAATCCCTTCCGAAAATGTATCTTTAATATACAGACCTCTGTAGCCCGTTATTTTAAGTTTAAGTATGACACTTTGAGTCAACTCTGTTCCCGATTGAATCAGCAGATGACCCGCTCTGCCGTAGAGCGGTTTGCCCACTATCATTCCTTCTGTGACATTATTTATAGAAATAAACCGCATATTTTTACCCTTTCTTCATGAATTTGTTGTTCTTTTGTATCTGAAGTAAATGTAAGCCGCCAACGCTGCCGCGCAAATGCTTGAAATCATAATGCCCGCGCTTAATCCGGGGACGTTGTATTTGAATTCGAGCGTGTGATTGCCGGGGGGCAACTCTACGGCAAGCAATGCGCCGCCTACATTCACAGTGTCTAACTTTTTGCCGTTGGACTTCACGCTCCAGCCGCCGTCATCGGGGATTGATGTAAAAAGGATACCTTCTTTGTCAACATTCAGCGTACACTTTATTTTTGTGTCGCGAAAACTGATAATGTCGGCGGAATTTTCCGATAAATTTGAATGCCAACGGGAAAAGTTATCTTCGTTAATCATGTATAAGCTCATTCCCCAAAGCCCGATTCCCACCTCGGTGGTCGTGACTTCTACAGTCACGTTAGTACCTTCGGCAAGTGTCCCTATGTTAAAAACGGGATTATTGAAGTTTGCCTCACGGGTGATTCCGTCATAGGATATTGTAATATCGCCTGAACGAAAACCGTGGCTCATTATAACGTAACCGTTTTTCGGGATTGTATAATTAAACATTACTCTGACCGGGTATTCGTGATTTTCTCTGTAATAATACTGTTTGAGCCAGTTTTCGTTATAGTTTAGTCTGACATTTTCGCTTTTTATATTCGGCGATTGAACAGGCTCAAATACATTTGCATCATAGCCTGCGACAGCGTTCATCAGAGCGTTTTGCCGAGTAACAGGGCCGCCGGAATGCAATCCGGATTCCCGTTCAACTACACCCGAATCCGCCATAAATGCAAGGGGGAGCGGGTATTTATTTTCCAGTATTGTATATCCGCCGATTACATCAACAGCATTCATTCCGAATAAATCAAGGGTATTATGCCTGTCAACAATGTGCTTAATCCCAAATAGCGAGTTCAAAACAGGAAAATACGGCGAATAAACAACGCTTACATTTTTTGCGTAATTTGAATACCCGATTTCTGTCAAAAATTCGTAAACATCCCCGTTCATAAGCGATGAATAATACGAAATGCCTTTATAACCGTACATCATGCCCGGATTAAAAGTCCACGGGGAATCCATTTCCATTCTGTAAAACTCATTTTTCGGCGTACTGTATTTCTCGTTAATCATTTCCATTGAGCCGTGTGCGTGTATGTAAGCGGGGATTTCGGACTTTCTTACATCGCGCGGAATAACTGTCGCCGCGTTTAAGAACACATCGATGAATATCACTAACGCAAACGCGGATATTAATATTTTATTGAGGCGACGTTTTTTGTAAAGCTTTTTCCGAAGGATTGCTAAAGTTGCAAGCAAAACTAATTGAGCCGCCATGAGTATAAATATGCCGTTGCCGAGACTCTCCGAAACGGGCAGAAATTTTACAAAATAGATAAACAATCCGCCGATAAAGCAGGAAGCTGCCACGATTCCCGCGCTTATTCCCCTGCGCTTCAAAAAAGCCTCGTATGCCATAAGAATCAGTATGAATGACACCATAAACGACCATCTTACCGGCAATTGATTCGGGAAGCGGAAACCATGCCACATATAATTCAGGACATTTACGTTCATTGAAAGATAAAGAAATGTAATCATTCCACCGTAGGCGATTTTCTTTTTGACGGGGATTCTTTTGTTCAGGAAAAACAGCGGGAGCAACAAAAACACAAAAGTTCCGCTGAAGATGTTCCCCATACCGTATACGAGCGAAATTTCCGCCGTTGGAAAAAGCCGCGATGCATACAGGAATATATTGCTGTGCAACTCAATGCCTTCGGGGGAAACCGCCTCGGATGCGCCGGCAGTCTTGCTCACTGCCGCAATAACGGGCATTATCGAAAATGCGGCAAGTCCCCCGCTGACAGCGGAAGCCGCAGCAAAATAAGCAATGGGGTACTTTACGTTTTTGAGATTGCGCCGACCTGTTTTTGTCACAACATACAAAGTGAAGTACAAGACCAAAAATATACAAAGCGGGAATGCCAAGTAAAAATTCGTGTAGATTGTGAGAGCTAACAAAAGGCAGTACATAATCGGCTTTCTGTCATCAACAAGCCGCTCAAGCCCGATAATAATCAAGGGAAGCAGAAACACAAAATCAGTCCACATCGGCTGAGTCATAAAAGCAATCATATATCCGCACAGCGAATACGCCGCCGAAAACGCAACAGTCGCAATGTTAATACGCCCGAATTTAAAGCGAAGCATAATTGCAAAAGTCAACCCCGCCAAAGCGAACCTCAGCAGAATTATAAAATTCATCGCATAAACCATTGTACTGCGGTTAAAAAATATGAATATAAAGTTTAAAATGCTGTTTGTGTAGTATTGCGCGTCTGCGAAAATATTGTGTCCCAACCCGCCGTTCCATGAGAAAAACATAGGCTGAAAAATTTGCCGCCTTATGTTTTGCTCGGTGTACATCGGGAAATACTGCCCCCATAAATCCATGTTTAAAAGTGACAGCTCGCCGAATGGGAACAGTTCCGATTTATAAAAGGCGTACAATACGACTAAGACAGGGATTAACGCGCTTAACGCAAAGAAGATGAGTTGGTATTTGTCCTCTTTGCTCATGTTTTCTTTCTTTCTAATTTGTCTGAGATTGTTTAAAATTTTCATGGGGAACAGTGTACCTCCTGATTAGAGAATATCCATTGATATTCTATTGTATCACACCCTGTCTCCCATGTCAATACCCTATTTTTCGTTCATCCCGCTCCATGTGCTGATTCCTCCCGAGAATGCCCCGAATAACACCCCTGCCACAGGCCATATTATCCAGCTTATGCCCCAAGCGTTTCCGACAAAACTCCACAGGAGGTAGGCGGCAGTCGATAGCGGCCAAAACACACTTGCAACAGTCCCGATTACACGCTCTGCCTTTTGATTTGCCTGTTTGATGCTCTTGTTTTTATAATCCCCCCTGCCGAGCAGATAATCAAAGGCGTGATACTCCATTCCTCCGACTATAAACAACAGCGATGCGAACCCGATTACGAACAGGAGAGCGGCAACTGCGGCATTCACGTTGCCGATGCCCAAAAATAACAAGAAGAAGACTCCGACTGCAAGGAGTACGAGAGCCACTCCCGTTGCGATTAAGGCAGTGAACCTCGACATAAACTGCTCACGCTTGCTCTCAAACTCGGCGCGTGTTGAAGTGTCGAGCAACAGAGCGTGATTCCCGTATTTTTCGTAATAACGGGAAAGTTTCATTCCTTGAACAATGTAGATTACCACCGCAGGCGCGATTGCAACAAAGATTGCGAACAGCCCCAACGCTATAGCGGTATTGTGAGCATCCGTCATGCCGCTGTACCAATCAACGCCGCGAATACTGAAGATTATTCTCGATAAAACTATCGAATTGCTGATTAGCATGAATGCAGAAACGCCTGTTAATATCAGCCATTCCGCGATTCCAAACCATAGACCGCTTTGTTTGCATTGGTTGAAGAAGGCAAACGCATCATCGCGTGAAACCGGAATGCAGTCTTCCTTCTTTGCGGATTCGTTCGCGCTCGCCGCAAGTGTGACCCCCAACTCTGCGGCAATCTCGTCCATGTTGCCAAAATTGGCAATAACGCTCCCGATTGCTTCATTTTCACTTTTTCCTTCTGATTTGAGTTCGAGATACTTCTCTTCCATTCCCGCGAGCATATCCCGTTTCAACACCGCGACACGCTCGTTTTGTTCAAACGCCTTGAACACGTTTTCAATGTAGGTCCTGATTACTTCCATAATCGTCATCCTCCTGTTTAATAAAATTTTTGATTAACTTTTTAGTTAATTCCCATTCGGCACATTTTTGCCGATAGTATTTTTTCCCCTCTTCCGTAAGGGTGTAATAAGTGCGTTCTCGCCCGCCCGAATGCGTCCCGGGATATGAACGCAGGTATCCCGGTTTCTCTAATCGCGAAAATGCCGAGTACAGCGTGGTCTCTTTCATGGAGTATCTGCCCCTCGAAAGCTTGGTAATGCTCTTGGATATTTCATAGCCGTATGAATCGCCGTCATAAAGCACTCTCAGGAGCATTAAGTCGATATAACCTCGAATTACATCGCTGCTTATAGATGTACTCTCCAATAAAATCCCCCCTTTAATATATCGCTACTACGTCAGACGTTGTAATACCATTATAGCACAACTACTACGTCATGTCAAGTAGTTTTTGAAAATTTTTTTACACTCCCCTTGCCCCCTTGACAACTCCACAAAACCATGCTACAATAAAAAAGTAAAATAATAACAAGGAGACTCACCAATGAAAAACCTAAAAATCTCAACCGCAATTCTATTAACAATAACAATCCTAATCGGGTTCATAACAATCCCGACAACAACAGCAACCCAATACGAATTCACAGTCAACACCGACAACGCAACTATAATAGGCTTCGGCGGCAAACAATGGGCAGTAATCGGGCATGACGGCGAAGGTGTGGCAAGTGCAACCAACACATTAACCCTACTGCTCGCAAACGTGTCTGGGAACACCTACGGCATAAGCGTGTTTCGCACGGGGCAGGAGAGCGACCCCGGCGACAACACAATGAAACAAACTCTCGTCGCAAACGATAATTATTGGTATGCCAACAATCCGCAAGAACCAAACTGGAGCGAACCCCGGGAATACCTCGGAAGTACATTACAACAGCGTTTAGATGAGATTGCGAACGTGTTAAAAACGTCTTCGCCAAAAGAAGAACCCCTCATAATCCCGCGTAATTTGCCGGGTAACGGTGGCGATATGCACTTGACTGATGTAGCCGGACCGGCTGTTAAAAACGCAAGGTTGTGGGCATTAAGTTTAGGCGAAGCCCAAAACGTGAACGAAGCATTGCGTGAATTTTCAACTTGGTGGTGGCTTCGGTCGCCCGGCAGATATAGTTACATTGCCGCCTATGTCCGCCGCGACGGCTTTGTCTACGACTACGGCGACGATGTCCGCCTCAACAATTGGGTTGGCGGTGTTCGTCCCGCTTTGCAATTAAATCTTGAAGATGTCCTGTTCACCTCCGACAACACTGCAACGGGAGGAAAATCCGCCACAACTATAGGCGGTGGATTTGTGCAGCTACAGCCGAGCAACAATATAAAATTTACAATGTCGCATGATTCGCTTGAATTGGCGGACGTTACGCCGACTAATCGTGTCGGAAATGTGATTACATTCGACTACAACGGTGCGACTGCGGGTAAAACACTGTCGGCACTTGTCATGCGTGACGGCGAGGTTGCGTATTACGGGAAATTGGTTGAGAATACAAGCGAAAACGGGACTGATGTTGCACTGAATTTGCCCGGCGATTTTGATACCGACACTGATAAAGTGCAGCTTTTTGTTGAGGAGGCGAATGGTGTTAATGAAACCGACTTTGCGAGTGCATTTGTGGAGTTGGCGATTCCGTGTGATTACGGTTTGCACAATTATGGCGAGCAGACCGATTGCACGATTGCGGTCAATTGCGAGGTTTGCGGGTTGGAAATGATTAAGGCGAGAACACATACTGTGACAGAGGCAGATTGTACCGAGTGTGCGGATTGCATGACTGAATTAACCAAAACTTGCACAATCATAAACTCTTGCGCTTTTCATCAACTCACAATAGGCTTCGGCGGCAAACAATGGGCAGTAATCGGGCATGACAGTGTAGGCGATGACACGCCAAGTAGCACACTAACTCTGATGCTCGCAAACGGGCAAAGCTACGGCCCAGGCGCGTTTCGCACAGGGCAAGACATCCAATTCGACAACTCCACACAACACACCGATAATTGGTGGTACGCCAACAATCCGCAAGAGCCAAATTGGAATGAACCCAATGAATATCGCGGCAGTGCATTACAACAGCGTTTGGAGGAGATTGCGGACGGTTTGCCCACAAAAGAAAACGCCTTAATAATTCCTCGTGAATTATTAGATGTAAGCGTTGAAACCGCAAGATTATGGGCTTTAAGTTCAGGCGAGGCTCGAAATGTGAACAATACATTGCGTGAATTTTCAAGTTTGTGGTGGCTTCGGTCGCCAGGCAACTTTAGTAACGATGCCGCCTTTGTCTTCAGCGGCGGTGTCATCGTCAACGGCAGCGGCAGTTTCTACATCAGAAATGATGGCGGTGTTCGTCCCGCTTTACAACTTAATCTTGAATCTGTAATCTTCACCTCCGCCAACACTGCAACAGGCGGAAAGTCCGCCACAACTATAGGCGGCAGATTTGTACAGCTACAGCCGAGCAACAATATAAAATTTACAATGTTGCATGATTCGCTTGAATTGGCAAGCGTTACGCCGACCGCGCGGGATGGCGACACGATTACATTCGACTACAACGGTGCGACTGCGGCTAAAACATTGTCGGCGGTTGTAATGCGGAATGACGAGGTTGCGCATTACGGAAAATTGGTTGACGGCACAGACGAAAACGGGACTGCAAGTTTAATCCTGCCCGATGATTTTGACACGACTACCGATACAATACAGCTTTTTGTTGAGGAAACGAACGGTGTTAATCAGACCGACTTTGCGAGCGAGTTTGTGGAGTTGGGAGACCCGTGCGGTTACGGTTTGCACAATTATGGCAAGCAGACCGATTGCACCGTTAAGGTTGATTGTAAGGATTGCGGCTCGGGGGTGATTGGGGCGAAAGAACACGTCTATGACCCGCAGACGGATTGCACGGTTGCGGTCAATTGCGAGGATTGCGAGTTGGAAATGATTGCGGATAAACCGCATATTTCGTCGACGTTGGATTGCACCATTTGCAGTGTATGCTCGGAAGTTTTCGAGGCTCATACTCCGACAGCGGCAGATTGTACCGAATGCGAGGATTGCCCGATAATTTTTGGAACACATAATCCGACAGAGGAAGATTGCACCGCCTGTGAGAAATGCACTGCGATTTTGAGGGAACACCGTCATGGCCCGCAGACGGATTTGACCGTTGCGGTTCGTTGCGATGATTGCGGTTTTGAAGTGTTTGCCGCGTTGCCCTCGACTGAGTTTTCTATTGTCGGCGATAAAATTGTAATCCGCAACAACACTAATAAATTTATCTCGACTAAGGGGTACTACTTGACTGACGGAACGAATGAGTGGGCATTGCCTGTTGTGGTGGTTCGGTCGCGGAGTGCGGTTGTGATTAGCGGCGGTAAGCGGGTTCGGATTGGTGATTTGTCGGGGGTTGATGAGGTTTGGTTGGTTGGAGTTGGTTCTCAGTTTTAATGTTTAAGCGGCTCGGAAATTCCGAGCCGCCGCGATTTTCTATTGGGACGGCAAAAACGCAATTAACCCCAAACTCAACCCATAAACCACCAAAGTTGTCACAACAAGCACTGTTGCCGAAAACCAAAACCCGCTAACAAACCCGCCGTAAACAAACACAACCCCAAACATCTCACGGAATCCGTCAAGTGCCTCCACAGGCGCATCGGCAAACAACTCCGACAACGCGCCGTCAGCAAGAATCTGCTTATACATACTCGCCGCATGGGACATCGGGAAGCACTTAATCACCCATTGCACACCTTCGGGCAGAGTCCCAATCGGAATGTACACCCCCATGAGGAAGCCGATTAGCGTTCCGATAACCGTACTCATTGCCGTGAATGCACCGCTGCTTTTAATGAATGTTGTTATTAAAAACACGACCCCATTTCCGCACAGAACGCTCAATAAAGTCGTCAGAAAGAGCAATAAGCAGTCGGTAAATCCAGGTAGACTGTTTCCCTTGAAAACAATGTAAGCGGTGCAGAATACGAGGGCAACAGTTGTCATGATTACGCCGATGAATGCACTTGACAGCATATAACTAAGTGTGATTTTGCCGCTTGAAGTCGGGCTTGTTTGAAAGTCCTTGCCTGCCTTTTCTTTGTCGGTGACTGCAATCCCCAATGCGCCCATACTGCTTGTAATGCTCGTTGTGGCGATTAACCCCGCAAAGATGATGCTCGCCATTGTTGCGGGGATTTTGTCGGAGTCAAATCCAAGCTGTAACCGCAATGCCTCCTCCATTGTATTCCCCAAAAACAAAACATACAACCCTAAAATAATCAGCACCGCCAACAGCGAAAAAAACACAGCGGCTTTGTCGCGGAAAAACAAAAGTAAATTTCTTTTAATCATCATTTTACACATGCCCTTTCTGCACAAACGTGCCGTAAAAATTCGTTTTCCCATTTACGTAGATTAATTTTCAAACTTTTAGACCTCCCGTCAAGTTCAGGAACACATCATCGAGTGTGCCGTTGATGATTTCAACGTTGGCGATTTCGCCTTTGTACTTGTCGATAATCGGCAGTGCCTCGGTAGTCTTTGCAAGTTGCTTTTCGATGTATTCGCCGCTTGTGAGAGTCAGCTTCAGCACATCGGAGCAATACTGCGTTTTGAGTTCAAGCGGTGTCCCCGCTGCCTTGATTTCACCCTTGTGAATCACCGAAATGCTGTCACTTTCGGCGGCTTCCTCCATGTAGTGAGTAGTCAGGAACACAGTCATTCCGTTAGACTTTTGCAACTCGCGAATGAGCCGCCAAATGTCACTGCGGGTTTTCGGGTCAAGCCCTGTCGTCGGCTCGTCAAGGAACAAAATCTGCGGCATATGAACAAGTGCGCGTGCAATGTCAGCACGTCGCCGCTGTCCGCCCGACAATTTCCCGTAACGTCGGTCGGCATAGTCGCCCATATCGGTAATCGTCACGGCATTCTCGACTGCGGACTTCAGCTTCTGCCCGCGCAATCGGTATAGACTGCCGCGGACTTCTAAGTTTTCACGAACCGTCAAAATCGGGTCAAGCACGCTGTCTTGGAACACAATCCCGATTAATTCGCGGACTTTCCCCGGTTCACGCTCGGGTTCGTATCCGCCGACTGTGCAAGTCCCGGAAGTTTTGGGCAAGAGCGTTGTAAGCACGCTGATTGTCGTGGATTTCCCTGCCCCGTTCGTCCCGAGAAAGCTGAACAAGTCGCCCTCGTTTACAGTAAAGTCAATTCCGTTCACAGCTTTGACTTCACTGTAATTCTTGTGTAGATTCTTTACTTCAATCATAAAATCACCTCCTGCCAATAGTGTAGCAGGAGGTTTTCTATAAGTCAAGCCTTATCATCGTGAGTTGCATTTTCGCTATGGTGAGTTGCGTTTATGCGCTGATTTATTTTTTCGGCGGTTTTTTTATCGCGCCTGTCTTGGTATATATAAAGAGTGACGTATATCACGAGAAAGAACACTCCGGTGAGTATTGCTCCGCTTGCATCAATCCACCCGAAATATATCAAAAGTGTGAACACAATCCCGGCGGTGAGGACAAAGTGCAGGATTTTGCGGACTGTGACTTCGGTGCGGGATGCTGTCGGTTTAAACAAGAAAATCAACTCTGGCACGGCACTCATAAATGCAATGAATGGGAGTTTAAGTAAGTCCCGCGCAGTTAGTACAAACCCGTTTTGCGGAAAGAGTAACCCTACAATCCCTATGAAAAGGGTCTGCAAAGTTGTCGCAAAAAGCCATGTTGCAACCATAAATTTCAAGACTTCTTTCAACTTCATAACCGAAACCTCTCTTTCAGCGCATGAACATATTGCCGCGATATGATTACCCTTTCGCCGTTTACAAGTTCCGCTTGGAATCGCCCGTTTCCGGCGGGTTTCACGCTCTTGATTTTTTGCACATTGACAATGACTTGTTTGCTGATTCGCAGAAAATCACTGCCGCTCAGCAACTCCTCAACCTCGTACAATTTCAACCGACTGCGGTAGACGGCTTTCTCGGCATAAATAAAAGTTTTGAGTTCAACACTCTCGGAGTAGAATACATCGGCAATCGGGAGCATGAAGGCATTGTCATCAATGTAGACGGTCATGTTGCCGTCGTTTTTCAGTAGGTTGATTGCTCTCATGATGTTGTCGCTCATGCACTTCACGTTGATTGTAACGGTGTCTTCTTCGCCGGGTGCAGGCTCTGTGATAATAATCTTCATAGGCGTATTATACCATAGGTTTTATAATTTCGCAAGTGCCAAGCTCTCATTTTCAAAAAACACAGCTTGACATTCCCGTTTCTATGCTGTATAATTTAAGTTATGATTAAATTATACAAAAACAGGTCGCCGAATTTTAAAAAAATATCGCTCTTGTTTATAAGCCAAATTCTGCTTGGAACGCTGCCGATAGCTCTTTTTGCCATCTACGTTTTTTACATTCAACGGTTAGAGCGGTTTGAGGAGTACAATATTTTTATCGGGGTGGTTTTTATTTCGATAATGAGCCTTGCTCTTATCGGATATTCGGTGGCGGCTAAAAAGTACAACATTCTTGTTTCGGGGTACAGAGGCGAGAGAATTTTGGTTAAAGTTGCTAAAAAACTGAACGGCGACTATACAGTATTTACCAATTTGCCTATTAGATACAAGAAAAACCGCTCTGAAATCGACCTACTTTTGCTGGGGGAGAGCGGGGTGCTGATTATTGAAGTAAAAAACCATTCCGGCGTTATAATCGGTTCTGACAACGCGCAAACATGGATTCACCGAAAGTATTACCGAAAAGGCAGGACAAGCGAAACTGAAATGGAGAATCCCTTTAACCAAATTAAGCGGCAGAGAGAAATCCTGAAAAGTATACTGCGAGCCAACGGACTCGACATTTGGGTTGACAGCATTTTGTTCTTTTCGGGGAATCCCTCGCTGAGACTCAGAGCAGACGGCGGAATCGCAGTCGCCTCTTCGGAGGAGGAACTGATAGAAATAATAAGCGGCTATCAATCCAAAATTCCGCCCACCAAGCAGGAATGTGACAATATAATCAAGATTCTTAAAATATAGGGCTTGCATTTTCCTGCGATTTATGATAAACTGTAAACAAACTAATAAAAAGAAAAAGGAGCAACCCAAGTTTGAAAGTAAAACTTTCAACAGCACATTTGTGCAGAAAGGGCATGGGTAAAATAATGAATATTTTTTCTGATAGAATGTTATCGCTTCAACCTTCGATAATCCGCGAAATCTTCAAATACATGGGTGACCCGGCTATGATTAGCTTTGCGGCAGGGAATCCCGCGCAGGAGGCTTTTCCCACAGAGGCAATATCGAAAATTACCGCTGATATTTTGGAAAACAACCCCGTTGCCGCCCTGCAATACTCTGTTTCGGAGGGGTTTACGCCGTTGCGCGAATGGATTAAGTCCGATTTAGAGAAAAAAAACATATTCAAACCCGCCGATGATGACGTAATCATTACTGCGGGGGCGCAACAGGTCATGGAGGTTATGGCAAAACTCGTCTGCAACGAGAGGGAAACCATTATATGCGAAGCGCCGTCTTTTATCGGCTCGCTCAACGCATTCCGCTCATACAGGGCGAAATTGGCGGGTATTCCCATGGACGATGAGGGAATTGAGCCGGACAAGCTTGAAGCGGCACTTAAAGCAAATCCCAAAACGGCGTTTATCTACTTAATCCCGAATTTCCAAAACCCCACCGGGAAATGCACGTCATTGGCGCGACGTAAAACGATTTTGCAGTTAGCCGAAAAGTACAAAGTAATCATCGTAGAGGACAACCCTTACGGCGATTTGCGTTTTGCGGGTGCGGATATTCCCACATTAAAGGAACTCGACACCAATAACCGCGTCATTTACGCGGGAAGCTTCTCGAAAACACTTGCGCCGGGGCTTCGTGTCGGGTTCATGTGCGGAAGGGCGAGCATTGTCCAAAAAGCCGTAGTCTGTATTCAAGCCTCGACAGTCCACACGAGTATACTTCCGCAGATGATTACTCACAAATTTGTCACCGAGACTAACTATGAAGAACACCTTGAAAAACTTCAACTTTTGTATAAGGCAAAATGCAAGCTTATGTTGGAATGTCTGCAATACCTGCCGCTGTCAATAGAATTTACTCAGCCGGATGGCGGGTTGTTCATTTGGGGAACGCTCCCCGGCGGCGATATGATACATTTTTGCAAAAAAGCAGTCGAAAATAAAGTAGCAATCGTGCCGGGCAACGCATTTTTGGTAAACGAAAACGAACACTGCAACTCGTTCAGACTGAATTTCTCGTTCCCGTCAAACGAACAGATTGAAAAAGGCGTAGAGATATTGTCTAAGGTTGCTAAGACGATGTATGGTTAAGGCATATGGATAATATAGCTAACCGACTGAAACAAGCCGGGATTGAAAATGCCGCTCGGGAGGCTGACTGGATTGTCAGATACAATACCGGGGGGATGACTGTCGATGAGATAGTCAAACGGCGGATTGGCGGCGAACCTTTACAGTATCTTTTGGGCGAGTGGGAATTTTACGGCTATCCTTTTAAAGTCGGTAAAGGGGTGCTTATCCCCCGCCCCGAAACGGAACTGTTGGTGGACTTAGCTAAAAAACACAACCCCGAAACAGTCCTTGACCTATGCGCGGGGACAGGCTGTGTGGGAATCGCACTGGCAAAAGAGACGGGCTGTAATGTAATCGCGGCAGAAAAGTCAGAAGCCGCAATAACATACCTGAAAACGAATATAAGCCTGAACAAGGTCGAGGGACAAGTAAAAGTCATTCAAGGTGATATTCTCGATGCCGACACAATAAAACGGCTGTCAACCTTTGATTATCGGCACATTGTCATAAACCCGCCTTATTTGAACCAAAAAGAAATGCAGACTTTGCAAAAGGAAGTCACCCACGAGCCGAAAATTGCATTATACGGCGGCGAAGACGGGTTTGACTTTTATCGGGCATTTTTTGCCCTATGGAAATATATGTTAAAAAGGTCGCGCCTGTTTGCCTGCGAGGTCGGGGATGGACAGGCGGAGGCTGTATGCAGATTAATGAAGGACAAGGGAATCCCGGGGCTTGCTAAGGTTGAAATAAGCACAAAAAAAGACTTTAACGGGATTAAAAGAATTGTGCATTTTTGCCAAAATTAACCTTAATAGCAGACAATTCGACCGAAAGCTCAATAATATTAAAATTTTTCTTGACAAAACGAATAAATTATAGTATTATAGATTGTGTGTGCTAATTAAAAGGCATTAAGAAGCTCACAAATAGTTATAGTCGGGCAATTTGCCACTATATAGGGGGGTACGGAACTTTGTATTTAGGAAGTGTAAAATTCTTCAAAAATTTAATAACGCTTGTTATTGTGCTTTTGATAGCGGCATTAATTGCGTATGTTGTTATACTTTCTATCGAAAATGGTAAACTTAAACAGGAATTGGAGCTTTTCGGCAGTCGCGAAATCGAAAATGTTGCAAACCGTGGGAATTCCGAAGACACAAGCGATTCCGATAATAGCGGAATCGAAGACGGCACTATTGAGGGAAACCGGGGCGAAACAACCGCGGAAGTCGTCCCGACTGAACCGTTGTCGCCTCATGCGCATCTTTTCCCGGAACTGTACGCCGTAAATTTCGAAGAAGCCAATGCCGCTGATACAGCCGAATATGCTGATGACAGCAGATATATTTATCTGAGCTTTGATGACGGACCGTCTGTAAACACTAATACCATACTGAATTACTTACGTGATTACGGCGTTAAAGCGACTTTTTTCGTAATCCCCGATGAGAGTGAATTAAGTGTGTCTTTGATGGGAAGAATTGTGAGAGAGGGTCACGCAATAGGAGTACACAGCTACAGTCACGATTATGAAGAAATATATGCAAGTGTTGAAGCGTATTTGGAGGATTTTAACAAAGCGCGAAACATGATATTTGAGGCAACCGGTGTTTGGTCTGACATTTTCCGTTTTCCGGGGGGGAGCATTAATTCCTATAACGATGAGGAGCGGGATGAGATAATCGCCGAATTGACGAGGCGCGGATTTGTGTACTTTGACTGGAATGTTGACAGCGGCGATTCAAACGGCGCATCATGGGATACCATGTACAGAACGGTAAGAGCTGATGTGGCGGAAAATACCGCAAATAACGAACGCTCAATCATTCTTTTTCATGACTCACCCGGCGCGACTTTCACAACATGGGTCATAGATGATTTAATTGAGTCATTCCAAAATAACTCTGCCGATTATCTGTTCGGCAAATTGGGATTAGACGTAGAACCGTTACAATGGTAAATAGACCTCCACGGAAACTAACGCACGGTGTATTTTAGGCAATTTTTTATGGCACATTTGGCGGTGCCGGAGAGGAATGGTGTAAAAAAGTTGAAAATAAATTTTAGGTTGTGCGGAAAACGCACTTTCATGGCTCGTTGGTGTCGGAGAGGAATGGTGTAAAAAGGTTGAAAATAAATTTTAGGTTGTGCGGAAAACGCACTTTCATGGCTCGTTGGTGCCGGAGAGGAATGGTGTAAAAAAATGGGTATAAAGGAAAATTTTACTCAAGCGGTAAAAGAGCTTACCGGAATAGGCAAGGAAAAAGGCGGCGCGACTGCGGTTAATATCGATTCTGTTGAAGGATTAAAAAAAGCTGTCGGCTCTGTTGGCGAAAGCGCGGGGAGTCGTGCGCGTGAAATAACCTTAGATGCTCCCGATTGGTCTGTACCTGATTGGGACGGTTCGGAATCATCGACGGTTCGCCCTATTCCGCGGCAAAATCAAAACTCGGAACAGCAACAGCCGACTCCCACCTCGGACTCAACTCCTGCGGCGGAAGCTTTTTTATCGGGGGGGAGTGTGCCTATATCGCTGTTTGGGCAACAAGCTGCACCCGAGCAGCAGACTGCTTATCGTCAACAACCTCAACAACGGCAGAATCCGCAAGCTCAGGTACAGGATTTTAATCAGCAAAATCAGCAAAGCCAATTTTATCAGCAGTCCGCGCCGCCTGTGCAACCTGTGCAGCCTGTTCAAAATTCGGGCTATTACGGTGGTCAACAGCAACAATATCGGCAGCCGTTTCCCGCAGTCCCTGTCGGCATACCGCAACAGCGAGCCGCGGGAACGCATGACGATGGCGAGCTTACGATTATTTCGCGGAACACTACTATAGACGGGGATATTCGTTCGTTTGCGGATATGAGCATTGACGGCGATGTAAAGGGAGATGTCGAAACGACTAAGAACATCGACTTAAACGGCAAAATTGTCGGCAACATTTCCTGCAATAATGCCATGATGCACACATCGCAGATTCAGGGCAATATACGCATGAAGGGCAATATCAGCATGAAACGCGACACCCTCCTGATAGGCGACCTTATGGCTACATACGCCGAGGTAAACGGCAAGGTCAAGGGCAACCTCGATGTTGTAGGCAAGGCGGATTTAAAGGGCGATGCTGTGGTATTCGGCGATATAAGCGCATCAACTATCACTGTGGAGGACGGCGCGATTATTCAAGGGTATGTCAGCACGACATTCCTCAATAAAGAAGAAAGCAAAAACCTTTTCCCGGATACTGTTGTTATCAGCAATGAGGCAGGGAACACGGCTTAGTAGACTCCTCGGAGGTCTAATCTTATGAAAAAATCTTCAAGTGTAAACTGTGATGTTATAATAATTGGGGGAGGTGTCGCAGGTTTTGCGTTCGCCTCCTTTCTGAATGGCAAAAAAGCTGTTATAATCGAAAAGAATGTTAAGCCTTTGCAAAAGTTGTCGATTACAGGTAAAGGCAGGTGCAACCTTACCAACAATTGCGATGTTGAAACGGTGTTGCGCAACATTCCCAAGAATCCACGCTTTATGAGGAGTACGCTGACTGCGTTCCCTCCCGAAGCCTTAATGGTGTTTATGGAATCATGCGGTGTCCCCCTCAAGACTGAAAGAGGAGGGAGGGTTTTCCCCGTTTCGGATAAGGCGGGCGATGTTGTAAACGCGCTTAAACGGGCTTGCAACGCGACACAGGTGGTTGAGCGTGCGATTGAGCTTATTATTGAGGGCGGCTCTGTAAAAGGGGTGAAATGCAATAACGGTATATACCGCGCGTCCAATGTGGTGATTGCAACGGGAGGTATGTCCTACCCCGCAACGGGTTCAACAGGCGATGGCTATGAAATTGCAAAAAAAGCCGGACACACAATTACCGAGCTTAAACCCGCTTTAGTCCCGTTGGAGACTGTGGAAGACTGCTCCGACGCGGCGGGATTGAGCCTTAAAAATGTACGGTTGTCGCTTAAACTCAAAAGTAACGGCAAGCTCATATACTCCGAGCAAGGGGAAATGCTGTTTACCCATTTCGGCATATCGGGACCTTTAGTGCTTACCGCAAGCTGTTATATAGACAACCCCGCCGAGTATACCGTTGCGATTGACTTAAAGCCCGCGCTTGACGAAAAAACGCTTGATAAACGCATTTTACGGGATTTCGCGCTGAACAAAAACTGTCAACTCAAAAACGCGATTTCGGGATTGCTCCCGGAAAAGCTTATTCCCATGTTTATGCAACGCTTGTTTGACGGCAATGGGCAAAATAAACGAGTCTGCGAAATAACTAAGGAAGAGCGGCGCAGGCTTCTTATGCTGTTAAAAGAGTTTACGCTGACTGTAACTTCGTTTCGCCCTATTGACGAAGCGATAATCACCGATGGCGGAGTTTCCGTAAAGGAAATTGAGCCGCGGACTATGCAATCCAAGTTAGTTAAAGGGCTGTATTTTGCGGGCGAGGTTATCGATGTAAACGGGTTTACAGGCGGCTTTAATTTGCAGATTGCGTTTTCAACCGCTTATGCGGCGGCTAATTCGATTATAGTCGGTCAGTTTTGAAGAAAAACAGCGGGTCGGAGCTCCGCTTCGAGCAGGCTGTTAGACACGGCGAATCTTCACGACTCGTTGGTATCGGAAAGGCATGGTCTTTAATATGAATAAATTGATTAACATTCAACTGTCGGAAGACGAAAATGCGGTAATAATCCTTGACCAGCGGTTGTTGCCGAGTAAAACGGAGTATCTGCGGCTTAGTACGGCTGATGAAATGTACGATGCAATCAAATACTTAAAAATACGCGGCGCACCTGCTATAGGGATTTTTGCGGCGTATGCCATGTACGTGCTGTCAAAATCTCCGCAGAGAACGCTTTCGGAATACGGCGACTACCTCAAATCGTCACGCCCGACTGCCGTTAATTTGCAATGGGCGGTTGAGCGTATGCTGAAGGCGGAAAACCTACGCGAGGAATGTCATGCGATTCACCGTGAGGACATTGCAATGTGCAAGGCTATCTCCGAAAACGGACTGTCGCTTATTAAAGACGGTGAGGCGGTTTTAACACACTGCAATGCCGGGCCGCTTGCAACTTCTCAATACGGTACGGGGCTCGGTCCGCTTATATTGGGGAGCGAACGGGGAATGCACTTTAAAGCGTATGTTGATGAAACCCGCCCGCTTTTGCAGGGGGCAAGGATTACCGCACTTGAGCTTATGAACGCGGGCGTTGATGTCACTTTAATTTGCGATAATATGGCGGGCGAAGTCATGAAAGCGGGGAAAGTTAATGCCGTGTTCACAGGCTGTGACAGAGTAGCCGCAAATGGTGACACAGCCAACAAAATCGGGACTTGCGGCGTTGCGGTTCTCGCCAAACACTACCGAGTGCCTTTTTATGTATTTTGCCCGTCCTCAACGATTGATTCGAGTTGCAGTTCCGGCGCGGACATAGTTATAGAAGAGCGCGATACGTCCGAAATTATCGACTTGTATTTTAAAGAGCCGGTCGCGCCTTTGGGTGTAAAATGCTGCAATCCCTCTTTCGATGTCACCCCCGCAGAGTTAATTACCGCGATTGTTACCGAAAAAGGGATTATCAATCCTGCAAGGTTATTATAGTCGATTAACTTAAGAATCACTAAATCTTTGCGGAAAATTTTCCGCCATACTGCGTTGAATTTTGCTTAAATATCAGCGGATATTCGCACAAAATTCGCCTTGTCTG
>Ga0099364_10005087_pt1 | contig 19651 bp, 22 predicted proteins | sample TergutTh196P3_FD_73070 | JGI IMG/M metagenome (GOLD analysis project Ga0099364, IMG submission 73070) | Microcerotermes parvus P3 segment gut microbial communities from Pointe-Noire, Republic of the Congo - Th196 P3 | ecosystem: Host-associated > Arthropoda: Insects > Digestive system > Gut ... | reverse complement strand
GCTGGACGACTGTCTTGCCGCTGCCAAACGGGCCGGGTACTGCTGCGGTTCCGCCTTTAGCAAGCGGGAATAGGGTATCTATGGTTCTTTGACCGGTAGACAAAGGAGCACTCGGCATAGATTTTCTGATGTATGGCCTACCGACGCGGACAGGCCATTTTTGCATCATAATTATGTCTTGAATAGCACCGCCGGGAGTTTTGATTTTGCAGACAGGTTGTTCGACAGTAAATGTACCGGGTTCAATTGACTCAATCACTCCGGAAACTCCGGGAGGAATCAGGATCTTGTGAACTACCGCCGTGGTTTCATTGACTGTGCCAATGATCGACCCGCCGCCGACCTCGTCGCCGACAGCCGCAACCGGCGTAAACTCCCACTGTCGACTTCTATCAAGCGCAGGAACATCAACGCCGCGCGCTATTGTCGAACCTGTAAGCTTTCGTATTTCTGAAAGCGGGCGCTGTATTCCGTCATATATGTTCTCTAAAAGACCAGGACCGAGTTCGACTGAAAGCGGAACTCCTGTGGTATAGACATCCGCGCCGGGACCCAGACCGCTGGTTTCTTCGTAGACTTGTATCGACGCTGAATCGCCGACCATTGTCAGTATTTCGCCTATGAGATTTTGTTTACCGACTCGTACGACATCCGCAATGTTCGCGTCGCTTAGTCCTTCCGCAACAACAAGCGGGCCGGCAACCTTAACGATTTTACCGCTCATTTAAAACTATCAGTCCTTTCACAACTTACTTTACGTTATTCGATGACTAAGCACCTGTCTAACCCGGTGCCTTTAATATATCTGTACCTATTGCCCGTATGACGGCATCCTGCAAAGCAGTAAGTCCCAGACCTTGCGAACCGTCGCGCCCCGGGATAAGGATTATAGCAGGGGTCACCTTATCAGTGAACCGTGCGATCTCATTTGAGAGGGTCTTGGAAAGGCTTTCTTCAAGATATATAACGGCATACTTCTCTTCAGACGCGGTAATTTTTGAAAAAATACTTCTTGCATCTGCGGGGTCGGCAACCGGATACGTGTCAAGCCCGAGCGCTTTGAAGCCCATGACAGTATCCCTTCCGCCCATAACCGCGATTTTATACATGGCACTCACGCAGCCTTTCCCGGATAACATCCGGCGAGATGTCGGTGTATTTGCCCGTAAGAATCATCCTAACAACGGTAATCTCCCATTCAAACTTTGCGAGAAAAGAGATGACCGGGGCGGGGCCGAAGCTGATAAACGTCGTATTAGTGACATATTGTAAGACAGCGTTATCGCAAGCCAGTTCGAACAATGTCTGCGCGCCGCCTTTCATGGCATCGCCGCCGAGACGTACCGCTTGTTCAAGCGCATCACCGGCAAAAGGCAGTTGTCCGGACTCTTCATATGAGGATGCAATTTGTTCTATATTGACACTGCCTCCGGGTATGAGAACTCCCAATAGGAAATCTTTGCCTCGCCCAGTGCGAGCCGAACGTACGATTATACGGATATTGGCGCTATCAATCATAAGCTTGATATAGCCCGTTATGAATTCTTCTTTAAGCCATTCCGCAAGAGATGTCAGTTCATTGAAATAAGCTTTATCGACTTCAATATCCGCCAGTTGAGGGTTTCCTGTGCGCGACAGTATCCCCATTGCGGAACTCATTGCGGCAGCGACATTAGGAGGCAGATCTGCATGCTGTTCTGTAATGAATGCCTCGCTTAGGGTTTTGGTGCCGATGCGTCCTGCGCTTGATAACAGATAAGCCGCGTCGACATTTGCACCCGATGATTTTACAAGCACCTTTACGTTGTGGTAGTCGTATTTTAACCGAAACAAATCAAGCACATCTTGCGCGTATCGAAAATTATGTATTTCACTAAACATTTCGAATCGGCGTTCTTCGAGGACGCGGTCGATTTGATCTAAGCTCATTTCAGACATGTCAGGATAACCGCTATCCATCAAGAGTTTTGCTGCGCCGTCAAATCCGGGCGCGTCAAGCATACGGTCGATTTTATCGCCCGATATCATTCCGACTTCCCTGGCACGGAGCATGGATGTCAGAAACAGAAAATCTGAATCTTTCATTACATTCACCACTCATTCAAACAACACGGACGCGACAGCCGGAGATAAATCATTTCGAAATTCCGTCACTAGAGCGTCAACGCTGCAATTGACTTCGATATCGCCTCCGGAAAGGATAACACCACCGCGTATGTCGGCTGTGCGATCTGACAATGTTAGATTGGCAACTTTACCACCCGCAATGAGCTCGGAATTAGCCTTACTAAGGACATCTTTGCCAAAACGTTCCTTATCAGACGGCGAGAGAATTATTGTTTCCGAGCCGGTGAGCGCCGCAACGCAGATTTGTCTTGCGAGGAATTCGACGTACTCGCGCTCAGGAAGTTTGAGGATAATAGAAGCGGCAAGCTCAAAGGCCTCCGAAACCATTTCCTGCTGGGTCATCAAAACATGCTTTTTAGACTCCAACGCAGCAAGACTGTTTAGCCTCTCGAGCCTGCGTTCGGCTTCCTTTGTGCCGGCATTCACTAATTTCCAGTATTCATCCTGCTCCATTTTGGTGTACTCCGAGCGAATCCGCTCGCATTGCTCAACGGCAGCGCGCTCAATCGCTTCGCACTCAGCGTCGGATTCAGATTTTATATGCGCTAGGATTTTATCTATTCCATTCATGTCAATACCAACCAATACTAGATAAAGAGCAATATGAACAAGGATACGAGCAACGCAAGAATAGCGTAGAACTCAACCGTAATACAAAGAATCATGCCCTTTGCCCAGTCGTCCGGCTTTTTAGCAAGGATATTTATTGCTGCAACTGCAACTTTCCCTTGCGCTATGGCAGATATCATGCCGCCGAATGCTATAGGGAGGCACGCGGTAAAGTACTTGAAGCCTTCCGAAATCTCCATGCCGACAGCGCTGCCATCCATCACACCCATAAACAACAGTGTGAGAAACCCTACGACAAAGCCGTAGATGCCTTGAGTACCGGGGATGACCTGTAAAATCATTACCTTACCAAACTTGCTTGGATCCTCGCACAATAAACCTGCGCCTGCTTCGCCGGCCATTCCGGTCCCCTTCGCGCTGCCTATTCCCGAAAGAATAACTGCCAACGCCGCGCCTAAGAGCCCTATAGCCATGCCCCCGTACAGTGTGAAAAAATCAGCCATTGTTTTTCCTCCTTAATAATATCATTTACTAACTACATTGTTGTATTTTGTTTTTATTTTAAGCGGGGAAAACGGTTTTCCCCCGTCCTCGTAAAACTTGCCGAAGAACTCAAGGCACTGCAGGCGCATGTCGTGGACAAAACAGCCAAGCAGGTTTAGACCGAAGTTGAGCGCGTGGCCGACGAGGAATATCGGAAGGAAGATAATGATGTTCCCAGTGAGCGCCCCGAGCGTATTGAAAACATTTGCGATTACTCCGCCCGCCAGCATTAGCGCCATGACACGCGAATATGAAAGGATGTCGCCGAAATATGCCGTGATGTCATACAAGCTCCCAATCCCGCCGATGAGCTTGCCGAAAATGTTCTTTTTTGCCCGTCCCCCGGTCAGAACTATCATCGCCACGCCAATTAGTGCGACCCACCACGTAACGTCAAGAGCGCCTAACGCGATTCCTATGAAAATGATCCACCATGAGCCTATATCAAGGATTGCATCCAGAACGTTCCCGTCTTTGATTTTCTTTACAAAGGCGATACCCATGCCGAATATGATATGTATCGCTCCGAGAGCGAATGCGCCTACAAGAACTTCGACTGTGTTGTTAAGCGGGCTGAACAGCGGATATGACGGGTGGAGACCGTCCAAGGAGAAAGTCGCGCCGAAAAGACCGGCTATCTGCTCGGGCGCGTCTCCGAAAAGACCGCCTGTAAGCGCGCCTATTATGAAAGTGGATATCCCGCACAGAAGAAGAAGGTCAAAAAAGTTTCTCATGCCCCCTTGCGGTTTCTTGCGTTTTACAAGTATCGCAGCTATTGTCATAATCAGCCCGTACCCCATATCCGCCATCATGAGACCGTAGAACAGAACAAAAAACGGCATCATCGGCGGATTCGGATCAACGCTGCCGTAGGCGGGAAGGCTATACATCTCCGTGACCATGGAAAGCGGACGAGTCAATGGGTTGTTTTTCAGCTCCACCGGCACGCTGCCATACTCATCGGGCAAAGGGTCAGAAAGCTCCCACGCGCATATGTACTTGGAAAGTGTCACGAGCAGCTCAGATTCCGAAGAGGCTACGAACCACCCGGTGAGAAAAAGTGAGTACTGCGTTCCAAGCAGTTTTTCATTCGCTTCGGCTCTTGCAACTTTAGTACCAATATGGTCGAAGCACAGGTGCAGCGTTTCCCTGGACTGTGCAGCGTCGGTGATTTGGGCTATCAGGCTGGATTTTTCATCCGCAATCGCACTAAGTCTGGATTCGGATTTCTTAATGATATCATTTGCCGTGCCGTCCAAATTTTTATGCGCAGTGAGCGAGAAATTGTAGCGGCGCAAGATTTCGGCGACGGCTGATTGCTTCTGCTTCAAAAAGACGACACATAGGTAGTGCTGCTCACCGTTTGATGACACAAGAAACGCCTCCGACTCATCGGCGGCGGTATGGAGCTCGCTTTGCAGAGCGTCAAAATCAAATGAGGACGCAACGGCACCGAGCATGACTGTGCAGCTTCCGGTTCCCTCGCTGTTCATAGGGAGATCCATACCTTTCCATGGTGTCAAAGCTTCGATCATGTTCTTTTCGCTGCTAACCTCGGCAGTCAGCCTGCGGATTCTGCTATCCAAGTTTTCAAGTGTTTTTGCGAGTTCAAGGCAGTTCGCTGAATCGCTTTCGTCAAGGAGTAAATCGTTCGTCACCTCGGGTTTTGCTGTAAAAATCCCCGCCTTTACCGGCACATACTGGTTCATTATGTCAAGCCCCTGAGCAATAATGGCACGTTCAGAGCGATATCGCTCAAGCTCGGCGATCTCGCGCGAAATTATATGCGCATAATCTGTACTTTCAAATGACTCTTCAGGTTCCGAAACCTCGACACATCCTAGCAGCATCAGTTCGCGCAAAACGTTCTCTTTATCTGTGCGTGAGACGAGAAGTTTAAGCTTTTTCATCTTCACTATTGCCATCAGACGTTCACGATCCTTTCGACGATAAGCTGAGCGGCCTTGTCGATCCGCCCTTCGGCGCGCGCGCGCAACGTTGCTTGGCGATTGGCAGTTTTTGACGCTAACTCGACAGCCTGCTGAGCAGCTTTTTGATCAGATGCGCGTATTAAGTTAGCGATTTCGGACTCAGCGCGGGTAATTACTGAAGCGAGCGCTTCTTTCCCCGCTTTCTCAACATCATCGACGGCTTCCCGCGCCTTATGCTGTGCGCGGACAACTGCCTGACGAGCCTCTTCTTCGGCGGCGCTGATGCTCTTTATCGCTTCCAGAGACACTAGATACACCTCCATGTTCTATAGTTTGATGAATTGCAAAGTACACAATTATAAATATACACAGTTTTCATCAGTTTGACAAGCATTATTTCATACATTAACAGATTCTTTCAATTTTTCCCTGACGGTGCGCAATAATATTACAGCAAGTGGAATACCTATGAACACTGATAACAGGTCTGCAGAAGCAGAAGCTGCGGCAAGCCCCATATCGCCGAACCAGCGGGGTAGCAGAAGTATCATCGGCACATAGCAAATCCCTTGTCGCGCAACTCCGAGGATAAATGCGGCGGAAGCCCGCCCAAGCGCAGTCAATGTCATATTTATTGTCACGATGGTCGCACCAATAGGCATTGCAATACACTGCGTCCGTATCGCGAACAGACCGATCCGCAGCACCTCATCATCTCCGGGTGAGAAAAGCTTTATAAATTGTTCAGAAAAAACGAAAACAGCTGAACAAACCACAAGCATTGCCATAACGCCGGCTTTGATAGTAAACCAGAATGATTTCCAAACCCGATCATACTGCTGAGCCCCCCAGTTAAACCCGACGACGGGCTGGTATCCCTGACCCAGACCCATGAGGGCTGCCGCAAAGAAGAACATGGCGCGGTTGCATATTCCTATTGCTGCTATTGCCGCAGGGCCGAAATCGGCAGCGGCATTATTTGAAACAACGCCGACAAAGACTGTAAGTATCCTTTGAGAAAACGATGGCAGACCCATCTTTCCGACCTCAAGAATGATTTCTTTCTTGAAACGTATGTTTTTATATGACAGCCTTAGAATACTTCTGCCGCGGATATAAGGAAACAGCAGTATCAAAAAGCTGATGGTTTTTGATATCATGTTCGCTGCGCCGGCCCCCGCAACGCCCCAGTCGAATACGAACACGAACAAAGGGCAAAGCCCGCAGTTAATAACGGCGCCGGATATTGTGCCGATCATAGAATAGATAGGGCTGCCCTCCGCGCGCAAGCTTTGATTGAGTATGAAAGTAGTTGACGCGACAGGGGACGCGTAAAGCAGAAATGATGAGTACTCGATCGTGTGTTTCAGTATGCCTTCTTCCCTCGCCCCGAGAAGCCTCATTATCGGCTCTTGGAAAGCTATGCAAACGATCCCGATCAATGCTCCTATAGCAAAAGTCGTGAAAAACGACACTGCCAATGTTTCCTCGGCTTGTTGTTTGTTGTTTGCGCCAAGCAATCGTGAAATGTAACTCGCCGCTCCGGTACCGATTGCCATTCCGAAGATGGTTATCATATTGTCCAACGAAAAAGCCAGCCCGACTGCACCTAATGCGTCAGTACCAAGCTGACCAACAAAAAACGAATCTGCAAGATTATAAAACGATGTAACTAAAGCGCTGATTATTGACGGTACGGCCAACAAGGGTATAATCCTAGAAAGCTTTCCGTTTAACATCATGTCTCTTCTGTCTTCGGCACTTTGCTTCTTTAGCAGCAACACACTACCTCCATTATAATGATAAAATTTGCACAAGCCACATTATACGGCTTTTTAAACCAAGCGTCAACATGCGGAATATTTTTATTTTTCAATTAAAAAGGATATTACCATTGAAAGTTAGTAAAACATAATGTATAGTCAGAGGGGTGGGAGTCGGCAGTGGGAAAGAAAAAGGATAAAGAATAGGGGATGGGAGTTGGCAATGGCGGATGTTAGCAAAAGTATAGCAGATGATACCGGTAGTATTGCGGATAGTAGCGCAAGAAGGAGAAGAAGGTTTGGCGACAGGCGCGAAGGAAGGCGGCTACGTACTCTTCCGCCGCTCAATGCATTGATGCCTTTTATAATGAAGACAAGAAATGACGCGAATAATTACATGTCGGATGCTATTGAAATCACTGAAGCTGAAAGGTATTTACGGAACAAAAGGCTTAACGGATATCCCGGAATGGGGATACTGCATCTTTTCATTGCAGCGTACATAAGGGTGGTATCGCAATATCCTGCGATCAACAGGTTTGTATCCGGTCAGAGGCTGTTCGCCCGCAACGATATCGTGTTTATAATGGTTGTCAAAAAAGAAATGAGGACGGATGGCGTTGAGACTTCCATCAAGGTAGTGTTTGACCCGAAAGACACCATCAACGATATATATGCGAAGTTGAACGCAGAAATAGCAAAAGTCAAAGACGAAGGGGAGGACACAGATGCGGATGACAGCGCAAGAATGCTGATGAAGCTCCCTAGGCTTCTACTTAAATTCTGCGTGTTCTTTCTGGGTATCCTAGATTATTTTGGAAAACTTCCAAGCTCTCTCATAAAAGCAAGCCCGTTTCACGGATCGGTATTCATTACCGACCTCGGTTCAATCGGGCTGCCTCCGCTTTACCACCACCTGTATAATTTTGGTAACATGCCGGTATTCCTTGCGATCGGGGCAAAAAGAAAAGCGTACGAGGTAAAGCAGGACGGATCGGTGGTAACCAACAAGTATGTTGATTTCAAGCTAGTCATGGATGAACGCATTTGCGATGGGTTCTATTTCGCGCATGTGATTAAGTATTTTAAAAGCATCTACCGTAAACCACAGATGCTAGATGAGCCCCCTGAGACGGTAGTTGAGGATATTGAATAGGAGACTGACACTAATAACTATCATATACCGCTGCGAGGAGTTTCGCGGCGGTTTTTTCGTCTACAGTGACCGGGCAGTAAGAAGAAAGGTGGTTGGCCATGATGTCCGGAACAAGGCTAAGCACCTTGTCTCTTGAATAGCTCATTTCATTCAGTGATTTTATACCGGCAATCCGCATTATATCGCGGATACCATCTGCTACGATTTTACCGAGCTGCTCGCCGGTTTCACCGCCTGAAAGCGGCAGGCCCATCGCATTAGCGATGATGCGCATACGTTCAGGGACAGCCGGCGCAACAAGAGCCATTGTCTCAGGAAGTGCTAAAGCACAGTTCACGCCGTGCGGTGTGTGGAAATGGCACGATAAAGCGTCTGCTACTGCGTGACCCACATGCGTGATGGGGTTGTTAAACGCAAGTCCGGCCCAGTTTGCGGCAAGCGAAAGCTCGCTGCGCGCTTCGATATTATCCGGTTCATCGCAGCAGATCAGTAAATTCTTGGATATTTTCATTATTGCGGCTTCGGCAAATAAATCGGAATGGTGGTTCCAGTTTATGCATGTCATTGCCTCTGCGGCATGTGCAAAAGCGTCCATTCCTGTGGATGCAGTTATCGGTCTCGGCAGAGTGACTGTAAGTTCGGGATCGACTATTGCTAGCGAAGTATTAACGAATACTGCCCATTTCACGTTTTTTTCAGGGATTGAGATTATGGCTACAGTCGTACATTCGCTGCCGGTACCTGCAGTGGTTGGGACGAGAATGAGCGGTGTTTTGGTATCAACAAATAAAGGGGCTGCTTGTATATAATTGCGAACCGGTCCTGGATTAGTCATTAGAATGGAAGCTGCTTTTGCTGTGTCGAGACTGCTGCCGCCCCCAAGCCCAATTATACAATCGACGTTTTCGCGTAGTGCGAGTTCTCCCGCTTCGTCTACCACGCTGTCCGGAGGGTCAGCGAATACGCCATTGAATACGACAAACTCGATTGCTCCCGCCTTAAGACTTGCTGCAGCTTTTTGGACTATGCCTGCGTCTTCGATGCCTTTTTCGCATATTACTAGCGCTTTTTTACATCCTTTTTCTTTTATCTTTTCGCCTAGCACAGATATTGCCCCGCATCCAAAAATAATCGGAGCGGGTTGTGAGAACTCTCGATACATAATTTACCTCCATATACTTTCGTTATCTACCCTTCTTCTTTCAAAAGCTTATTAAGCTCTGTCATAAAAGTGTTTAAATCGCGAAATTGTCGGTACACTGATGCGAATCGCACATAAGCGACCTCATCGAGCGTCTTGAGCTTGTTCATAACTATCTCTCCTACGTCTGAAGTTCGTATTTCGCGTTCAAGCGAGTTGAGCAGCTCCAACTCAACATCGTCGGCAACAGCCTGAAGCTCAGCGAGCGGTACCGGGCGCTTTTCACAGGCGCGGAGCATTCCGTTGAGTAATTTTTGCTTGTCAAAAGTTTGTCTGCTTCCATCTTTTTTTACAACAATTAATGGTAGCTGCTCCATAATCTCATACGTTGTGAAGCGTTTCTGACAGGAAAGGCATTCGCGCCTCCGCCTGATTGTCGCACCTTCCTCGGCTGGACGAGAATCCACGACCTTACTTTCGGAATACCCGCAAAACTGACATTTCATTTAACCAACTCTCCTTTCCCTCTTAATAACGCGCAACGCTAAAATCTTTCTTGCTTCCGATGGAGTAGCAGCTTCGCATGCGAACTCCTCGATTATGCGCTTTGCCCTAGCGACGAACTGCATGTTACTGTCGGCGAGGCGACCTTTGCTATATAGTACGTTATCCTCCATACCGACACGGACGTGTCCGCCCATAGCGATGGTGGAATAAAGAATTTCCATCGAACCTCTGCCCACACCGAAAGCGGACCATGTGCTGCCTGGGGCGCACTCATCCATAATATCTTTCATAAACACGAGATTCTTTGTAGTTGCGCCTATGCCGCCGGGGACGCCCATGCAAAACTGGAAGTGACAGGGCGGCTTTAAAGTGCCATTTTTAATGTAATACTGTGCGTTATATATCATGCCGGGATCAAAAACTTCGATTTCCGGCTTTACGTTTGCCTCCTGTGTCATCAGTCCGAGCTTTTCTAAAAACTGCGGATTATTTTCGAACACAGCGTTATGCTGCCAATTCATTGTTCCGCAGTCATATGAGCACATTTCCGGCTTGAGTTCATAAAAGGGACGCAGACGGTCTTCTTCGTTGAGATTGACACCGCCGGATGTGGTGATATTCAAGATGATATCGCAGTCTTTACGCTCGCGGATGAGGCGTACGGTCTCCTCGAATTTTTCAAAGACCATTGCAGCTTTGCCATCATCATTGCGGCAGTGTATATGCGCTATTGCTGCGCCTTCTTTCCAACAGTTATAAACTTCTTCCGCAATTTCGTGCGGTTCGATTGGTACATTTGGCGTGTTTTCTTTTGTAGGCCACGCGCCCGTCGTTGCGACGGTGATGATGCGTTTATTGCTTAAATCCGACATAGTTTTGTCTCCTTGCAAACAACGAATACAGTTATCACTTGTTACGTGAGAAAAGCCTTTTCATGTATTCTATTCCACTGGCACCGCCACCTTCAGAGTCGGCGTAGCCCGTACCGCCGTATTCGTATATTCGTTCCGGAACATCGTTGATGTCGTCCTCGTCGATTTCAGCAACACATCGAGCCATTGACCCATCACCTAGCCACCAACGAAGAGGGAAGCAGAAAAACTTGAAGCGCCTACCTGAAACTTTTGCGAGGTCTCCGCCCAAGTTCTCAACGCCAACAATACCGTGTCCCAGCATCAGCTTATGACAGGGCTCCCATGTTCCCCAACAGCCGAACTCTTCAAGTTTGCCGAATTTTTCATAATACGCTTCTTGACCGTGTATACGGATATATTCAAATTTGTCAAACTCTGCGTTTGCTTCTTCACCAAAAATCTCTATATACTCCTCGTGTAAAGTCTTACCTGTTGCACCGAGTAGATTCATGCGAGTCATGCCATTGTTACCCATTGCTGTATGCAACGGGTGATCTAGCGCTTGAGAGTCCATCGCCACACATTTGACTTTATGTTTTACAAACCATTCACCGGCCTCGATGCCGGTTCCGGCAGCATAGTGGTAATACGCCTTGCTGTCGTCAAACAGCTTGTGCATTCCTGTATCAAGGCAAACTACCATGCCTTCAAGCTCTTCCGGATTGATGCCAAACTTCGCGCAGGCTGCGTCAAGATGCTTTGCGGTGATAAGCCCCCAAGGTTCAATATCGATTTGGAGACACACTGCGTCGCCTGTGTATGCATCTATCGGCATTTCATGTGTGTATCGTGCGCGTCGTCCGTCAAACTCGTATTCCATGACATGGCGTGGCGCGTCACAGTGAGTGCCGGTGTGCATTGTACAGGTAATCTTCTGGGTCAATACGCCACCTTTCGCCATTGTGTGCGTGTTATCAATTATCGGTTTGTCAAAATACGGCCAACGCGGGATTTCTGCGCCGAACGGATGCGTCAGGTCGACAAATACTTTTTTTCCCATAATAAAAAATGCTCCTCTTTCAAAATCAGAAATTATTAATAGTGATCAGTCAACGGTCTTTTTTATTCGTTGTAAACTCAATAAGATGTCCTCGCAGTTTGTTATTGACTCTTTCAATCTCATCAGGAGTCCAGTCATGCCATCCTTTGCCGGTTTTCATACCATTTTCGCCCCTGTTTAACATTTCGCTGATAAGAAGCGACGGTTCGTGGCTGTCATCAAGTGACTCAAAAAGATAGTTATGTATGCTATAAGTGAGATCAAGCCCTATTAGGTCTGAGTTTTCCATAGGCCCCAGAACCGGCCATCTTAGACCGGGTCCATATTTGCACGCATCGTCAATAGTCTTCGGATCAGCGATACCTTCTTTGACCATGTAAAATGCCTCACGCCAGAGAGCATGTTGTAAGCGGTTCCCGATGAAGCCGGGAACATCTTTTTTGCACAGCACCGGCATTTTACCGACGCTTTTAAGTACGTCAATAATGATTTGTGCTATTTGCGGGTCTGTAGCATCGGACATAACGACTTCGACCAGTGGAATAAGATGTCCCGGATTCCAAAAATGCGTCGCTGCAAAGCGGTTGCGGAACTTCAAATCCCTACTGATTTCGGATGGGCTCATTACAGATGTGTTCGTGCAGAAAATGCAATCATTCCGGCAAATCTCCTCTAATTGCGAAAAAGTCTTGCGTTTGAGGTCCATGTCCTCAAACACAGCCTCTATGACTAAATCGGCACCGTATATGTCTTCATGTTTCATATCTGAAACTAGACGGATTTGAGATAAGCGCTGTTCAAGTTCATCTTCGGACAGTGTACCGTACTGCACTAGCTCTTTCACAATCTCCCGAATACCTCCTATGAGGTCGACAGCGTGAATGTCATAAACCGACACGTGGTATTGCGATGAAAAAACAAACGCAATAGCTTTCCCCATGAGCCCCGCCCCAATCACCGCAACATTTTTTATGTTTCTAGCATCCATTTAATTACTCCCCTCGGTATAAAATGTGAGCCTTTTTATTAGCCATCTGCTAAAAAAGATATACTCAATATTATTCCGCTCGTTTTGTCTTTTAGTTTTGCATTCTATTGCGCAGCACATCAGCGTCGTGCTAGCAAGCCCAGTATCCGCCTGTAGCGTCATAGTTGCCTCCCGTGAGGAAATCGGATGCGGGTGAAGCTAAAAATGTAGCAAGGCCGATAAAATCTGACGGTTCGCCAAGGCGGCCTACCGGCAGTCGTTTCAGGAAATTCCGGTATATATCACTCTCGGGATCGAACATCCACTCCGTAAGATCGGATCTGAAAACAGTCGGATTTATGCTGTTGACGTTTATGCCGTGCTGTGCGGTAAGCTCACAGGCGAGGCTTTGTACCATCAGGTCAACCCCGCCCTTTGCGGTGCAGTACCCGGTGTAGCCTGCCATACCCATTTTCGAGCGCGCGGATGATGTGATGACCATCTTGCCACCTTTGCCTTGCACGATCATTTGCTCGGCGACATACTTCGCTAGCAGATAAACACTTGTACAGTCGGCATCCATTATTGCTTGCCACTCAGCCAGACTTTGAGAAATGATGCTTTTCGGGGCGTTGAAACCATGACATGCCGCGAGTATGTTTATTTCGCCGTATGTATCGATCGTAAATTTAACAGCTTTTTTAACATCGTCCTCGATTGCAGGGTCAGCGACGAAGAACTCGCATTCGCATCCTTCTGTTTTCATATCTTTGCATAATTCGCCCAGCTTACTTTCGTTCCTGCCGGTTAGTACGATTTTTGCTCCTTGCAGGCCGTATCCCACAGCCACTGCCGATCCTAGGGCACCCGTGGCACCTGTGACAAGCGCGGTTTTGCCGGCTACGCTAAACATGTTTTGTACGAAACCTTTGTCTACCACTTAATTCCCACTCCTTGAACATGTAGTCATTATATTTTTTCGTTTTTATATGTGAGTATCATTATATTCAAACCAATCAAGTATTGCAAGAGAAATGCAAAAACTGCCGATTGACAAAAAGAGAAATGTATTATATATTGACAAGCGTTGGACAAAGGCGTTCATCAGATGATGCGGAGTAAGCCTAATTTGGTTTTTGAGCAGACAATGGGCTGTACATCGGATGCATCATATGATGGGCGTTTTATAGAATAATGGAGGTACTCATATGAACAACACGGCGAGTGAGGTCCTTGAATTTGTTAAGGAAAACGACGTAAAATTTATCCGACTCAGTTTTTGCGATTTATTTGGTATGCATAAAAATATTTCGATTATGGCAGATGAGCTGCAGTCCGCATTTGAAAGTGGTGTTTCCTTTGATGCGCACGCTATCCGCGGGTTTCGTGATGTGACAAGGTCTGATTTGTTGTTGCACCCGGATCCGGCAACGTTGACTGTACTACCATGGCGACCAGGGAAGGGCAGAGTTGCGCGTTTCTACTGCGACATAAAGAATCCGGATGGCTCAATTTTTTATCATGATGGCAGAGGGTTGCTGAAACAAGTGATCCAGAGATGCGAAAAAATGGGTTATATCTGTAAAATCGGAGCAGAGTGCGAATTCTACCTTTTCAAGACTGATGAGAACGGTGATCCACCGATGAAACGCTTGACAAAGGCGGGTATCTTGACATATCACCACTTGATAAAGCTGAAGATATACGTCGGGAAATATGCCTGACCCTTGAGGAAATGGGTTTAAAACCGGAAGCATCACATCATGAGCAAGGTCCGGGACAAAACGAAATTGACTTTCAGTTCAGCGACGCCCTTTCTTGTGCAGATAATTTTCAAACTTTCAAGTCCGTTGTAAAGGCAATCGCTGCACGCAACGGCCTGTTCGCGTCTTTTATGCCAAAGCCGATTCTGAGGGCTGCAGGTAGCGGTATGCATGTAAATCTCTCTCTTGCTCAAAACGGGCGCAATATTTTTAGAGATATAAGTGAAGGCTGTTCCGGTGTAGCGGAGAGCTTTATTGCCGGCATACTCGCAAGAGCGCCGGAAATTACTATTTTTCTAAATCCGCTCACCAACTCATATGATCGCTTCGGCGAGTTTGAAGCGCCAAAATATGTGTCGTGGTCACATCAGAACCGTTCGCAGCTTATTAGGATACCTGCGGCAACCGGAGAAAAGGTCAGAATGGAGCTTCGTTCGCCTGATCCATCTTTGAACCCGTATCTCGCGTTTTCACTTATTATCGCAGCAGGTCTCGAGGGGATAGATAATGAGATAGTTCTACCTCCTGCTGTTGACGCTGATTTATACACAGTTGACGAAACTGTAACAAGAGCACTCACACTCTTGCCGGACAGTTTGAAAAAAGCAATTAAATTTGCGGAGAACAGCGAATTCTTAATAAGTGTAGTTGGAGATGAGTTGCTTTCAAAATACATTGCTGTAAAAAAAGCCGAGGCGGAGGATTTTATTACAGCCCAGGATAAAGCGCGCTTTTACATGGAGCGTTATTTCCGGGTTATATAGGGGAAAATTCAATGGAGAGCGCTTTGATTGTTTCAAGTGCGGACAAGGGCACGGCTTATTTCAAGGATATATTAATCACGGCTAATGTCGAGCAGATTGCTGCTATGAAGTCAGGCGGGGAGGCTCGCAGGCTTCTTATGGAGCGTGATTTTGACTTGGTGATAATAAACGCGCCGCTTCGTGATGAATCAGGTGAAAGTTTTGCGCGTGATGTCGCATCAAAAAACATTTCTCAAGTGATGCTTGTTGTTAAAAGCGAGTATTATGACGAGGTATCCGCAGCATGTGAAAGCGACGGAGTTCTAACAATTTCAAAGCCTATCAATAAAAGCATCTTTTGGTCTGCGCTAATGCTTGCCAAGGCGTCGGGCAGCAGGTTAAAGCAAATGCAAGCAGAAAATGAGCGCTTGAAGCAAAAAATAGATGAAATTCGCATAGTAGACAGAGCGAAATGCATTCTTATTTCGTACATGAACATGAGCGAGCAGGATGCTCACCGATATATTGAAAAACAAGCGATGGATATGCGTATAACGAGAAAGTTGGTTGCTGAAGGGATAGTGAAGACATATGAGTATTAAGCCGCGAATAAGAATAATAGACTACAAGGCCGGAAACGCCCCGAGCGTAATGCACGCCGTCACGCATATTGGATTTGAGGCGTCATTTGCCCGAGAATCCCGTGATATCGAAACCGCTACGCATATTGTTTTGCCTGGGGTGGGCAGTGCAAAAGCAACTTTGGATTCATTGCGAAGAATGAATCTTCTCGATGCATTGGAAGAAGCGGTGATATCTAATGGAGTATTATTTCTGGGGATTTGCGTTGGAATGCAGATACTTTTTGAGCATAGCGAGGAAGAAAACGCAGACTGTCTTGGATGGCTTAAAGGACAAGTCGTTAAATTCGATGTATCAAAAGTCAGAGTTCCGCAGATGGGATGGAATAAGGTGCGATTTATCATAGACACGCCGATTCATACCGCAGGGGAAGATTATTTTTATTTCGTAAACTCCTATTACGCGAAACCGAAAGACAAATCAGACATATGGGGAACGGCTGATTATAACGGTAATTTTGCGGCTGCGGTTTGCAGGGATAACATATTTGCTACGCAATTTCATGTTGAAAAGAGCGGCGAGGCAGGGCTTGCGTTATTGGGTGACTTTTTGAAAGGCGTTTCGCACCTATATGTTCAGGGAAAAGAGGTGAGGGGGTAGAGATATGTTGACAAAAAGATTGATAGCCTGCTTTGATATAGTAAAGGGAAGAGTAACAAAGGCGGTTCAATTCCAAAACAACATTGATGTCGCCCCTGCCGAGGAACTGGCTGGGGTCATGTATGATTTGCAGATTGATGAGCTGATTTTTTATGATATAGCTGCGAGTGCTGAGAAACGAAGCATTGATATTGATACAGTCAAAAAGGTTGCGCGCCGTGTCTTTATTCCGTTTACCGTTGGTGGCGGTATAAAGAATCTTGAAGAGATGTACGAGGCGCTGAAAGCGGGTGCGGAAAAAATCAGCATAGATTCAATGGCTGTGAGGAGTCCGCAAATCATTTCAGATGGTGCAAAAGCTTTCGGCTCACAATGCATTGTTCTGTCAACGCAGGTAAAGCGCACGAATACTACACCAAGCGGGTATGAGGTATATATTGACGGAGCGCGGCTGGCGACCGGATTGGACGCAATTGAGTGGATAAAACGCGGACAAGAACTCGGCGCCGGCGAAATTTGCTTAAACAGCATCGACAATGACGGCACGCTGTCAGGCTATGACCTTGAATTGATAAAGCTGGCTGAAGCCGCCGTTACAATTCCGCTCATAGCTTCAGGCGGAGCAGGCAAACCGGAACATTTGAAGGCACTGTTTACGGAAACGGATGCGCTGGCAGCTATTATCAGCAGCATGCTATACTCACCTAGAATGGAAAGAAACTATACAACTTATGAGCTTAAAGATTACTTAATAGAAAGCGGCATAAATATGCGGCCCCGAAAATAGGGGACGCAACCCCTGTTCCTATGTCTTAAAAAGATGAAGTTCAATATTCATACTCTCGTAGTCCAACTTATAACCCAAATAATAACCTAAATAATTGTATTGACTATATCAACCGATTCGACTATAGTTGCTTCATGTATGCACTAAATAGTACGATCTACGATTCGGGGAGAAGTCTGATGACAACTGATATGACGTTCACACAGGAAATATATGAAAGCAATCCAGTTATATTAATTCGATTCAAATATGATCCACAGCTCGTAGAGGAAGTTAAGAAAATACCGGGTAGAAGATGGAGCCCAACGCTTAAATGTTGGTACGTGCCCGACACGCAGGAGAGCAGATTGCGATTTGGCCTGTCTGTGCCTGTTGGCCTTCCGTCAAAGCGGGAGTTGTCGAAAGTCGGTGAGGTTAACAAACCTGCGCTTGACGCGCTCAGGGAAAAGCTAATACTAAAAGGTTACAGTAAAAACACGCAACGTACATATTACTATGAGTTTGCCCAATATCTATATATTTTGGGCAATCACGACGCAAGAGCAATGGACGAAGAAAGAGTCCGGAGCTATTTTCTATACTGCGCCGATAATCTGCAAATGAAAGAAAGTCAAATTAACAGCCGTTACAACGCCGTAAAATTCTATTATGAGCAGGTTTTGGGCAGAGACAAGTTCTTCATTGACCTACCCCGTCCAAAAATGTCGTCACAATTACCGAAGCACATCAGTGTACGCGATATCAAGAAGCTGTTTAATGCCGTCAGCAACCCGAAACACGCGCTTATGTTGAAGCTATGCTATGGGATGGGTCTTCGCGTATCTGAAGTAGTGAATCTAAAGGTTTCGGATATTGACAGCGGTAATATGCAGGTTCTTTTGGAGCAAGCTAAAGGAAAGAAAGATCGTTATGTAAATCTGCCGGAAAGCATATTGGACGATTTGCGGTGCTACTACAAGAAGTATCGCCCGGACAAGTATTTATTTGAAGGACAGGGTGGCGGCAAATATAGCATTCGCAGCGCTCAGAATGTTTTTAGGTCTGCGATGAATAAGGCAAAGATTAACAAAGATGTGGGCATACATGGCCTCCGGCATAGCTTTGCAACACACTTGCTGGAAAGTGGCACGGACATTAGCTACATTCAGTGCTTACTTGGCCACAATAGCATTAAAACGACATTGCAATATACGAAAGTGTCGCAGAAGAATGTAAAATATGTGAAAAGTCCTCTTGATAATCTGTAATAGCGCATAATCAATAGAAATTATAGAAGCACAATGGCGCATAATCAATAGAAATTCGTCATGAAGCAAAGATATTTCTGCGTTTTCACAACATAATATCGATGACGCATTATGGCGTATAGTTGGACGTTATGTGACATTCCCACTAGTGCAGTGCGAGTTTATTGACAATGCATTGAATGATTCCTAGAATTATAGAAAAGCAGATTTATATACCCTTCATTTGCGATATGAGTTGGAGCTGCGGCTATTATGGTAATAAAAAAGAATCTTCCTAATATAATTACCTTATCACGATTAGCATTTACTGTCGTGTTTGTGCTATTTGTGTATGCAGTTCTTTACTGTAACAGTATCAACCCACAATATTTTGTCAGCAACGCATATATTGTCATTTGCTTTTTCACTATTATTCTTTCGGATATTATGGATGGTCATGTAGCCCGTAAAATGAAACTTTCTACTGTTTTTGGAGCAAAACTTGACCTTATCGTTGATTTGATTTATGTTATAGGAACAGTCGGAATCTTTGTGTGTTTTGATAAACTACCCGCATGGTTTATTATAGTTCTGCTGTGCAGTTATATTCAGTTTCTTGTGACATCAAAACTGTTGACACGGCGCGTTAGGACACAACCGCACATTGTTTTTGATAAAATTGGAAAAACAGCGGCAAACATGACGATGCTTCTACCAGGAGTATTTGTTTTCAGATGTATGTCGGTTGATTATGTGTTAATAATGGGTATGAGTGCTTTTTTAATCACCTCTTTGTTTTTAGCGTCATCGGTGTATAGAGTTTCGCTTGTAATTAAGTATTTTAGGGCAGCAGATGAGTAATAGTGAGTATAGAGCATAATGTGAAGATAGACGGATTCCGTCCGTGGAAACGTCACATAACAAGCGGTTTAGCGAAATGGCGGTCGGAGTGGAAATTTGAAGTTTTTTGCACCCTCTGACACTTTGCGGTAACTCAGGTCTTGGCGCGCCCCATCCGCCACTTCGCCAAGCCGCCGGGCGTTATACGACAGCACCCCTGGTGCGGTGCGAGGTTATTGACAAGACTTGTAGAGGAAGTTGAACATTGAAGCTGCATTCGAACTTGTATTTACTTGCTCATGTTAAGGCGGCTATGCGCCGCCTGAGAGCAGCGATGTGTATGGTATGGCATTTAGTTGGATTCACTGTTTCTTGAAAGGTTGCTATGCTGAGACTGCGAACCTCTCCACGTTATATGCAAACACTTTAGA
>Ga0099364_10005086_pt1 | contig 19657 bp, 16 predicted proteins | sample TergutTh196P3_FD_73070 | JGI IMG/M metagenome (GOLD analysis project Ga0099364, IMG submission 73070) | Microcerotermes parvus P3 segment gut microbial communities from Pointe-Noire, Republic of the Congo - Th196 P3 | ecosystem: Host-associated > Arthropoda: Insects > Digestive system > Gut ... | reverse complement strand
CCACACAGACGCCGTAAAGCAGAACCTTGTCCCCAAAGAACTAACCCCGAAACAAGCCTCAGTAATCTACGCAGACGAAGCAGACGTTTTGAACATCGCCCTATTCGGCATAACCGCCAAAGAATGGAGAGACAAAAACCCCGGCCAAAAAGGAAATATCCGCGACTACGCTTCCATTAACGAACTCATTTGCCTGTCAAACATGGAAAACATTAACGCCGTACTAATCAATGACGGCATACCTCAAAATGAACGCCTTTTACGCCTAAACAAAATCGCCATACAGCAAATGACTATTTTGGTAGAAGTACAGAGAAGGAAGCTGTTTAAATGAATAATTAGATTGATCGATTCCTTCAAATGCAGCATTCTTGAGGCATGCTTCTCTGCTTGCTTTTCCAGAAATTCGATGTGAAAAGCAGAGCGGAATTTATGGCTAAAGTGGTGAAGGGCAATCAACCTGTCACTTGTCTAAGACGAAATAGGGTTATGTCTGCAATAAGGTCATAATCAATGGGTTTGTCCAGCGGAAAATGAATTGCGCCTTTTGTGGTGTTATATCCTGATAGCCGCTCCCCAAATGGCAGTTGGCTGAGATCGCCGGGGAATATGCCGATGTGATTCTTGAAAACGGCAAAGTGTATTAAATTCTCGCCTTGCCAAAAGGTGGGCATACGCCAGGATATTTTTTCCGTGGCTTTCGGGGCGGCTTTCTTGATGGTTTTGCGAATTTTGATTAAAAGGGGGCGAACTTCCTCCGGTTGGGCTGCAATGTAATCCTCGATAGACGAGGGCGCTTCGCCGCAATAATGGTCTTGATTTGTCTTCTTGAAATCCCTTCCGCATTTAGGACATTGCCACATAGTTATCAATTAATATTATCAACGATGGAAAAGAAATATACAAGTGGAAACCCATTCAGAGGGGAATAGAATACATTGATTTAAAATTCAATTTATAGCATTATCAAAATGAAATATAGGAGGTTTTATTAATAAATCTATAAAACACGTTATCATATTTTTCGTTCTCGCTTTTGCTCAGACTTGGATTTTCTATTTTGCGATTATTCTAACAAGGTCAATTCCTTTAACCGATGTGTTGGGTACAATTTTCTTGATTTGCGGCGGCATGGCTCCTTCCCTTATCGGTATTATTATGATGTTTGCCACATATAGCAAAGACGACAGGAAGGAGTTTTTCCGGCGAAGCTATCAGGTTAAACGCATAAGTGTTAAGTGGTGGATCTTTATATTATTGATTTTTCCTGTTGTTTATGCCGTTGCGGTTTTGATTACGATTATTTCTGGTGCCAAAATGCCTGAAATGGAAGGGTTTAGGGCTATTGTTCAAAATCCTGTTTCCATTATAGTCGTTCTTTTAATTGGCTTTTTCATTAACGGTGCCTTTCCTGAAGAGTTCGGATGGCGTGGGTTTGCTCTTCAACCGCTCTTGGACAGGTTAGGCTTTTTTAGGGCGAATTTATTGCTAGGCATGTTATGGGGTATTTGGCATTTACCATTGTTTTTCATACCGAGTATGTGGTTCCATAGTCAATTGAGCGTTTTGGGTTTAACATTTTACATTGCTCATGCTATAGGCTTATCAATGATGATGTGTCTTGTTTTTATAAAAACAAGGCAGAGCATACTGTCAGCCCTTCTAATGCATATGTTCTCAAATCTCGTTGCAAATCAGATGGGGCCGTATTCTGATACATTCAATAAAATTATCTTTGGCCTTGTCTTTGTTTTTGGAATCGGAATCAGTGTATATATCCGTGTATCAAAGACAGGTGTTTCATCGCAATCTGATTAAAAACTGTTTATAGCCATAAAATTAAATATAATATGTTGCAAGCCTAAACTGCACAAACTGTTCTAGTTATGTGCAATTTTTTTGAGATAATCAGTAAAATACTTGACATTATAAATTAATTGTATATTCTATAAGTCAGGGGGTAAAAATGGTTCAAAAATTTCACTATGATAATAAAAATGTTCTCGCGTATAATGATTTTGGAAAAATGGATGGTTTCCCAATTTTAATAGAACATGGAACAACGGCAAGTATTAACGATATTGGTGATTTTGGTAAGCTATGCCAATTTGCTAGGATAATTTATATTGCAAGACCTGGATACGGAGAATCATCTCCATGTATATTGCAGAATCTTCTGGAATATGGGGAAATAGTTGCGAAGCTGGTTGATGAATTAGGCATTAATGAATTTGATGCTTTCGGTGGATCAGCAGGTGCTATTTATTGTTATGCAATAGCAAAGGCTTGTTATAATAAAATAAGAAACATTTATGTGTACAGTGGAACACCGATATTTTTTTATGAAGAAGTTAAAAGAATTTTCCCTTTTCCTATTTCAAATGAAATGACAGTTGAGAATTCTCAAAAAATTGCTTTTGATGCCTTTTATGCAAATTTATCTGAAAAAGAAAAAGAACAAAATAATGTAAAAGATTCAATGGCTAATAGTTGTTTTGGCGAAGGACAAAATCTTCGGTTATGGTGTAAAGATTGGGGATTTACCTTACCGGAAATTAAGGCAAAAGTATATATGCAACACAGTAAAAAAGATGAATGTATACCTTATAGTATGGCAGAGAGAACAGCGAAATTATTACGCAATTGTGAACTTGAATTATTAGAAGAAGGCAATCATTTTTCTAAAGATGGATATGAATCATTCTTGGAAAATACTGTAATAAAAAATTTATTGCAATAAAAGCAAAAAACCAGCACATAACAGGTCTGTTTACGCGCCTGTCCTACGGACAGGACGCGCTTAAGCGCCTCGGGGTTCCGGGCGGGCAGGTGCAGGTATCGTCTGTGCTGCAGGCAGTAAAAGCGAGGGCGATTACAGCCAAAATGGCGATAAATCCAAGAAATATGTTTTTTTTCATAAATAACCTCTCTTTATGGGCTGTCCGAGGAAGTTTCGGACTAAAGTCCGGGTTACTTCTCGGCCAGCCCCTTCCAAAAACTAAAGTTTTGGAAAAACCTCATTTATAGCATTTTTTTGTTGACCGCAGGGATTTTATATGCTAATATTAAGTATCCAGTTTGGAATAATTTGAAATCCTTTTCATAATACGGACAATTGCATGCAATATTTCGATACTCATGCCCACTTAGGGCTCGTTTGCGATGACCCTATTGAGCAGCTCATTGTTATACAGGAAGCCCGGCAGGCTTCTGTTTCCCGTATCGTCTCAGTCTGCAACAGCCTGCATGACTTTGGGCGGGTTTACGAGAACCTCAAATCTGCATCAAATGTGTATCATGCTGTGGGTGTTTCTCCTTCAGAAGTGCAAAATCCTGGAAGGGATTGGGTACAAACCATTGAGCATGCTGTTCAAATGCCCCGTGTTATAGCCCTTGGAGAGATCGGCCTGGATTATTACCGCAAATTCGGGGATAAAAAGTCCCAGATCGAGCTTTTTATTGCCCAGCTGGATTTGGCAGCCAAGCTGAACCTCCCTGTGGTCATTCATAACCGTGATGCAGGCCGGGATGTGTTTGAAATTCTCCGGGATCGCCTGCCTCCAAGGGGCGGGGTATTCCATTGTTATTCTGAAGATGCTGAATATGCCAAAAAAGCCCTGGACCTCAACCTATATTTCTCCTTTGCAGGGAATCTGACTTACAGAAACGCCAAAAATCTACATGAAACAGTCGCTGTTCTGCCGCTGGATCGCATACTTATCGAGTCTGAAAGTCCTTTTATGGTACCCGCAGAACACAGGGGCAAGCGAAATATGCCTAAATACCTTCCAATAACAGCACGCTTTTTGGGTGAAATGCTGGATATTGATGATGAAGAACTGGCTGCCGCGCTTTGGGCGAATTCAAACAAATTCTTTGGCCTGCCGGATTAATTGAGAATTGGGAATTGAGAATTGAAAGTTAAAAATTGAGAGTTGTAACTTGGGAACAGGGTCAGACTTTGTAAGTATAGCGGATTGTCAACAACACAGACAGGTAACAACTCCAATTCCCAATTCCCTATTCCCAATTCTCGATTCCTTATATAAGCCTGTTAAGATAGCTTCTCTTGAACTGTCCGGGAATTTATTTCTCGCGCCTGTATCAGGCTATACGAACAGGGCTTTTCGCTCGATTTGTTCGGATTACGGGGCGGATTTTTCCTTTACAGAACTTGCCTCCGCAGAAGCCCTGTCAAGAGGCGGAAAAGCTACTTTTGACCTTATACGGCGCGGAGAAAACGAAAAAAAATACGCCATCCAGCTTTTCGGCCATGATCCCCAGACCATGTACAAGGCGGCGCTTGCCCTGGCCCCCTTTAAGCCCGAGGCCGTGGACATAAACGCGGGCTGCCCTGTACCAAAGGTTGTAAAAACAGGGGCGGGTTCCGCCCTGATGAAAACCCCTGCCCTGCTTGGCCGGATCGTGGAAGCTGTAACCCGGGCCTCACGCGAAGCCCTTGGCAATGTTCCTGTGACAATAAAAATGCGTTCCGGCTGGGATTCTTCTTCGGTTAACTATGCTGAATGTGCACGTATCGCCGTTGAAGCCGGAGCAGCCATGATCAGCCTTCACCCGCGCACAAGAGCCCAGGGCTATGGCGGGAAAAGCATTTGGATGCATATAACGGATTTAGTTTCACGAATAAACATTCCCGCGGCCGGTTCGGGCGACCTCTACACTCCGGAAGATGCCGGGCGCATGCTTGGGGAAACGGGCTGCGCCGCCCTTATGTTTGCAAGGGGCGCGGAAGGCAACCCCTTTATCTTTCCTGCCGCAAAATCTTTTCTTGTAAGCGGCTCATGGGAAGCAGTTGGTTTTAAGGAGCGTGTTGATGCTGCCTTCCGGCACCTGGATTTACTTACAGAAGATATAGGCGAAAATGCCGCTTGCAGGGAAATGCGCAAGCAGTTCTGCGCCTACACCAAGGGGCCGCCGGGAAAAACCGGAATGCCGGGCAGCGCAGCCCTCCGGAACAGGCTTGTTTTTGCAGAAACCAGAGAAGACTATAAAAACATTTTTGATGAATATTTTCTGCACCTTGGACATTAAACACTAAAAGAGTTATATTATTATAGTAAAGAAGTTTAAGGAAATAAAAACATGAGCAGTATAATCCGCCGTCCATTCAGATACAAATATAACAATATGGTTCTTGTTCTTATAGGCATCAATGTACTGGTTTTCCTTGCAATGATGTTATTGCGTCAATATCAACAGGTCATGGTTTTTTATCTTGCCCTTTTTCCCCCTGCAATAATAAACGGCGGCTGGATATGGCAGTTTGCTACCTATATGTTTGTCCACTCCCCTTCTTCAATAAGCCATATTATTTTCAATATGCTGGCGCTGTATATTTTTGGAACGCATGTAGAGCGCCACATGGGCAGCAGGGAATTTCTGCTATATTATTTGCTAACCGGAATTTTGGCCGGATTTTTTTCTTTCTTGGTTTATTTTTTTACCGGTACAATGCTGGTTTTTCTTATGGGAGCTTCCGGCGCTATTTTTGCGGTTCAGCTTGCTTATGCGGCTTTTTTTCCGCGTTCAAATATCTATATCTGGGGCATACTTCCCGTGCGCGCGCCGGTAATGGTTTTAGGTTTTACAGCCCTGGGGCTTATCTTTATGATAACAGGCCAGGGAGGCAATGTGGCCCATGTTACGCATTTGGCAGGCTTTGGCTTTGGCTGGCTTTACTTTCTAGCCCGCTTTGGGATCAATCCCTGGCGCGCCATGAGGCAGTAAATGGCTGTCAATAACAGCAGCAAGGGAAGCAGGATCAAACGGCTCATCAATAAAAACCACCTTGTCTGACCACCTGCTTAATTGATCTGATTTTTCTGTCAACATGCTTCGCAAGCGGCCAGGCATCAGAATAAGGTCGGGGCAGTTGCTTTCCAGAAGCATGAACATTTTTTCTATCGTAGGGGAAGTAACAACATGGTATTTTTCCTTCAATTCGTTCTTACCTTGCCGCAGATTCGCAGGATTCTCGTCCACCAGTAAAATAATATTCTTTTCCTTTATCTCTTTCTTCTTCTCTTTCAAAATCCATCTGTAAAGTATTTCGTCAAGTTTGGAAATATCTATGGGTTTGGCAAGAAAATCATTAAAACCCTTTTCCAGAAACATCTCCCTCATACCTGATACGGCGTTAGCTGTAAGAGCTATAATTGGCAGGGTTTTGAAACGCTTGCCTTCCAGTTCCCTTATGGCTGCGGTTGCCTCGATTCCGTCCATTCCAGGCATCATGTGATCCATGAATACCAGGTCGTAATCCATATGTTGTTCAGCGCTGCGCTTTATCATTTTTATTGCTTCCGCGCCGCTTAGGCAGGTGTCAATTTCCGCCTTGTAGGGAGCAAGAAGACCTTCGGCGACTTTTAGGTTGGTGGCAAGATCGTCTACCACAAGAAGTTTTGCATTTGGAATGGTAAACCGGATTGAGGTCCCTTTAGCGGAACCGGAAAAATAATACTGCCTGTCCTTTCTGCCATTCAGCGTATTCGCTATGGAAATGGACTGTACCGGCAGGGATACAAAACGCACGTCCGGAATATAGGCTTCATTCCCCCACTCCACCATCAGGGCAACAGGCGGCTTACTGCCGGAAAAAACCGCGCTTTCCATAACCGGCTTTATTTCATTATAAAGGCCGTAGCCGGAAAACACATAGAACCATTTCTGCCGGCCCAGGGCTTCGGTAAAATCTTCAAGATTTGTTACCAAGGTATTGGGAACACCCATGTTTTCGAGGGACCAGCAGACAGAGTTGGCGTAAACAAGGCGGCGTTCATAAATCAACACCTCTTTGGCAGCCGCATCTTCAACCAAAGCAAAAGGCTCCCGTGAATCAATATCCTGCGGTATGATTACCGCAAACTCACTGCCGGAACCGTACTCGCTTGTTACGCTTATATCCCCGCCCATGGCATTACATAGATGTTTGGTGATAGCAAGGCCAAGACCCGTGCCTTCGATACTGCGGTTTTTTTTAGTATCCACCTGCACAAATTCCCCAAAAAGTTTTGCCTGATCTTCCAGTGTAATTCCAGTCCCTGTATCGGCAACAGTTATCTTTAGCCAGACCCGCTCATCTTCATTTTTTACCTGAACAACGGAAACGCTTATGTGTCCCTTGTTGGTATACTTTACCGCATTGGAAAGGAGGTTTATAAGAATCTGCCTTAGCCGTATTTCATCGCCAATAAGGGCGTGCGGAATATAACTGTCTATATTGGTAAAAAACCGGACCGGCTTTTCAATAAGCCTCATTCGGACAATGCTTACTACGTCATTGATTAGGGATGCCAAAAGGTATTTTACGGGAATTATCTCCAGTTTACCTGCCTCGATTTTTGAAAAATCCAAAAGGTCATTAATGATTGAAATAAGATTGGCTGCCGCCTGCTTGATATCATGTACATAGCTGCGGGTTTCTCCCGGAAGGTTTTCACGCAGGAGCAGCTCCGCCATGCCGGTAATGGCGTTCATGGGCGTACGGATTTCGTGGCTCATATTGGCAAGGAAGCTGCTTTTGGTACGGTTTGCCGTTTCCGCCGCATCTTTGAGTTCCACCAAACGGCGGTTCTGGGCCCTTATCTCATCAACAATGCTGAAGACGAACTCCCCGGTTTTCTCCACATTATTCTGGTAGACCACGAGCATTTTTTCTATATCTTCTTTTGACACATTGGACTGCTCAATCATGGCCCCAAGGCTTTTCCTTATGGCTTCGTAATTGGCCAGGTTTGTTTCGCCATCCATGCTTCCCTTTAGATAGGAAATTGTGATGTTCAAAAGCTCGCTGCGGCTTACAATGTCAAAGACCAGGGACTTTAGCTTGCTGTCGGTATAATGAAAAAGCCGCTTGGCCTTGTAGGGATCCGCTGTTCCTTCTTCCGGAAGATTGCCAAAGAACACGGCGGTCAAAGTCTGGTTGTGATGGGTAAAAAGTTCTTCCCCATAAGTATTAAAACCGATCATCGGGCAGGCGCTGAATACATCGTTAAAGGCTTTAAGTTTATCAAGTTCCTTAAGTTCCAGGTATCGCAGTACGCAGTTAAAGAGAAGACAGCCCTGTATACCCGGAAGAAACTGTGTTGCCATGTTAAGGCTTTTTTCCGCATGTCCGATAATGTCTCCCTGCTCTAGCAGGAATACTTTGGCGCCTGCTTCGATATAGCAATAAAACTGAAGTCCCCTGCCGTCTATAACGGCGTTTGGACTTCGGACATAGACAGATTCCCCAAACTTTAGTCCTACCGGATGTTTTGCGAAAATCCCGGCGTCAAGTTTATTAATATCGTCAATGCCAATCTGGCGGGCGTAAAAAACCGCGGCCGGCTCCCCGTTGATCTCCCAGGCTATGCGCTTCATGGTTTCTACCCTGGTAATGGTAAAGGAAGTATCTGTGGGTATGTAATGTACATAATGGTTGAAAAAAAGGGTATCTTCATTTTGAGAATGACCGCGGCAAGGCCGTCGCTGGAAAGCCTGTCGCCGGCGCTAATCAGGGTTTTTGTGAAGGTAAGTATGTCTGCGGCAGCTCCGCCGACAAAGGCCATGTTTAGCTCGGGTTCAAGGGAGAATTCTTTCATGATCAGTTCCCCAAGGCACAGTCCATCGAAAAAAATCAGGCCCAGATATTCCTCGGGGTTAATGCTTTCCCCCGCGGTTTTTTCTTTTAACTCGGCTATGGCGGCTTTTGCTGCCCTGACAGGGTCTTCCTTGACCCCCTCCTGAAAAGAAACGTAAACCTCTGCAACCTCATCCGCAGAAAGAGACATGGCAGTAATGCCGGTTTCCAGGGCGCATTGCGAGGACCAGCCGCCAATCATGGAAGCGCCTATGCAGGCGGCGCCGGGGAAAGTTTTGACAAGAGTTTTCTGGGGTTCGCGCCCTTCAAGGTCAGGAGAAAAGAAATAGAATACTGCCTTGATATTGGGCTGGTCTATCTCTTCGATAATTTGCTCAATGACATAATCATTACACGAAGCGACTTTAATGGCCATGGCGTTCTACTACTAAATATTACACGATCTGACCATTTAAGCAAGCGACCAGGCTGAATGTCTGATAAGGGGTCATACCCCGCCCCCGGGGCTAAAAATCCAAAAAAATGAAGCGCCGCGCATGGTAAACCCGTATAAGGGGTATGGAACAAGTAGTTGAGAAGCTGGATAATATAAACCAGAAATTGGCTCGTTGGAGGTTAAATCCCCTCATGCTTAAGCTCAAGGTAATTGCCTGCGATGTACTGCGGCGGGAAGTTTCATGGCTGGCAAGCCGTTCTCCCTGCTATGTGGATGTAAGTTTTCTTCCGCAGGGGCTTCATGCAACGCCGGACAAGCTGCGGGCGCTTTTAAGCGAGGAAATTGAAAAAGCCAATCAGGGCCTGCCATATATGCACGAAGAAAAGACTTTCTACGATTATATAATCCTTGTATACGGCCTTTGCGACAACAGCATCGTAAATCTCTCCGGTTCCCGTACCCCTCTTGTTGTTCCCCGTGCTCATGACTGCATTACCCTGCTTTTGGGCTCAAAAGAGCGTTACAGAGAGCTTTTTGATTCAAGCCCGGGAACATACTGGTATTCCCGCGGCTGGATAGAATGTTCCCTCCAGCCCGGCGAGGAACGCTATACCAAAACCCTTAAAAGCTACGAGGAAAAGTACGGCAAGGACAATGCGGATTATCTTATGGAAATGGAGCAGGGCTGGTTCAAGTCTTATAAGCGCGCTTTTTTTATCGACTGGGAAGAACTGGGTAATTCCGAATATTACCGTTCCTATACCAAAAAATGCGCAGAATACCTTAAATGGACATACCAGGAAGAAAAAGGCAGTCCGGCTCTGATGGAAAAACTTCTTTCCGGTATTTTTGATAATGATGAAGTTCTTGTGATTCCGCCGGGTAGGTCCATTGCCGCAAGCTATAATGAGACTATAGTTGAGACTATAATCGAAGAAAGCATAATCAAGGATATAACATGAAAAAGCAGAAGAACTTTATTTTTAAGTGCTCTGGCTGCGGGCATGAAGAACCCAAATGGCTGGGACGCTGCCCCGGATGCGGGGAATGGAATACCCTTGAAGAAACCCCGTTTTCTGCGAATAAGCGTAGTGCAGACAGCAAGGGACTTGCCCTGTCCGTTCCACTTTCCTCGGTTGATCCCCTGGAAGGCAGCCGTATTTCAAGCGGAATCCAGGAACTTGACCGCGTGCTTGGAGGCGGCATCTTAAAACACTCGTCAATACTTGTGGGCGGAGAACCTGGCATAGGTAAATCAACCCTGCTTCTTCAAATTGCCGCGGCAGCGGACACAAAGGCCAGAATCCTTTACATTTCCGGCGAAGAATCAGCCGGCCAGATCAAGATGAGGGCGGATCGCCTGGAAATAAAAGACAGGGCGGAAAAAATCGAAATCCTGTCTACCGGCTGCCTTGAAGAAATTTTAACCATTACCCAGGCAGTAAAGCCCGTGCTTATACTGGTGGATTCCGCCCAAACCCTTTACAGCCTTGAAACAGGCGTAAGCCCGGGGACCCTTAACCAGATGAAGCATTGTACCTGGGAACTCATCTCCTGGGTCAAGGAACACGACGCCGCGCTGTTTCTTACAGCCCATGTTACAAAGGACGGGCTTATATCGGGGCCAAAATCCCTGGAACACATGGTGGACACGGTTCTTTACTTTGAACAATCAGACAAGTCCATAAGCCCGGGCAGCCTTGACTGCCGCTTTTTGAGGGGGACAAAAAACCGCTTTGGCTCTGTAGACGAGATAGGCTTTTTTACCATGGGTGAAAAAGGGCTTTCCACGGTCGAAGACCCTTCCCTGCTCTTCCTTGTCCGCCGCGAAGGCGCTTTGCCGCCGGGTATTGTTACCGCGGCTGTTACAGAGGGCACAAGGACTTTGCTCGTGGAAATACAGGCCCTGACAGTTCCTGCAAAAGGCAGCATAAGCCGTGTATTCTCGGACCGGATAGACACGGCCAGGGTTTCAAGGGTGGCTGCAACCATAGAAAAGCATCTGGGTTTGCGGCTTTCTGACCAGGACCTTTACGTTAATGTGGCAGGCGGCATACGGATCAGCGATGTTGGCGTTGAACTTGCATTGGCAACGGCGCTTTATTCCGCGCGCACAGGCATTCCAGGGCCGTTGAAAACCGCCATTGCCGGGGAACTTTCCCTTGCAGGAGAGGTGCGCGCCTTAAGCCGCCTGCCGGGCAGGGAAAAAACCGCCAAAGACCTGGGTTTTACATCTTTCGTGGGCCCTTTACCGGAGCTTACTGATGAATCGAGCCATATTTCTGTAAATGATATAAAATCCGCTGTCAAAGCCATATTCGGGGCTTGACTCTATAAATATTGACTCTATAAGCACTTGACTATTCTGCCGATATTATATTAAGGTAAACATAAGGTAAACATGAAGTAGGTATTATTTGTTTGAGTATTGTGCTTTTTGGCGGTAACTTTTGAATATCGCCGGTTTTAGAATGTTTAGGGATTCTGTTATTCTCGTCCGCAGTTGTTTTCAATCCTTAAGTATTATTAAGCATCCCTTTCTCTTCTGTTCTTTTACAGGGCAGAAAAGTGGAGTCGTCCATGTTGATGGGCGTGAATATCAGGACAAAGGCCAAAAATAAGGCCTTGGTCCCTGCAGGCCCGGACGCAGAACCCGAGGAAATAAAAACCTCCGGTTAAAAACGGGCAAAGGAATTTTCTAAATGGCTAAGAAATTGTATGTCGGTAATCTCTCCTACAACACAACAGAAGACACTCTTCGCAATCTATTCACAGGATACGGCACAGTCGCATCAGCGAAGATCATTTTTGATCGGGAAACCGGCAATTCCAAGGGTTTTGGTTTTATCGAAATGAGTACTGACGAAGAAGCCAATGCAGCTATTGCCGGCACTAATGGTCAGGAATTTGAAGGCCGCCAGCTGCGGGTAAATGAGGCTATGGATAAACCCAGGCGCGACAGACCCTCCGGCGGCGGTTACGGAAATAACTGGTAAAAAATTTATAAAAAACCATTGACCTGCCTGACAAAAAGGTGTTATAATTAACCAGGCTTAAAAAGCCTTAATTAAAACGATTATGCATTCATTTATGGAAAAGCGTTCATTTATGGATGACTAATTAAAAAGGAGACATGTCATGGCAGGTCTTGAAATGCCCAAAAGCCCTAACGTATTTCATCCGGAAAAACCCAGTGCAGTAGGTTCAAGGAATTCTCTGGCTCAGGAATACCGCGATCAACAAGCAGAGGTTAATCAGCTTCTGGAAGAAGAAACCAATAAGGTTGTACACCATTTAACGGCCAGATTGCCCAAAGACGTTCTTGAACGTCTTGATGTCATGGGCGGTCTAAAAGAAAAAGTGTATAACTACTTTAACCAGAATTACCAAAACATGTTCAACAGGTACATGGTTACCAGTGAAGATGAAATGGTAAAGAAGATCAGGAACTTCATAGACAAGGAAGAAACCCTGGTCCTGGCGCGGTATACGCCAAAAGAAATTGCCAAATTATTGGACGAAGTAGGCGGCGCCGACAAGTTCAATACAGGTGAAGTCGAAAAATCCATAGTAAATATGTACGGCCACCTGCAGGGCCACGTCCAGCGCGGTGTAAACGAGCTTGAATCCCATACAAACAACATTCTGCGCCAGAAAACAGACACCGGCTCTTTCGTACGCGGAGAACTGGCCTATTCCATTATCAAATGCGCTTTCAAGGATAGTATTGACAAGCCCAAAACAGTTTATGATGTCAAACTTTCAATAAATATCCTGGATTCCGAGCTGATCAGCCCTATTTTCCATTATCAGGTAACAGTGGATTACCTGGTCAAAGACCTTCTTTCAAAGCATATCATTGATACCATTGATAAAGAAATGGAAAAACTCAAGGACGACAGGCTTGATCAGGGACTTGAAGAACTCAATGACAGTGAAATCCTCTTTTCAAAAATCGGAAGGGTAGAAAACTTTACTGATGACGAAAAGGAAGATGCAAAAGCCAGGCGTTACAAGATAGTTGCCAAAAACATAATGGATCAACTCTCCGAACTCAGGGCGGAAATAGACCCGGAAACCTATGATCAGCTCAATGTCAGGGAAAACCTCAAAAAAATCATTGATATTGAAAATATCAGGAACCGCGGCTTTAACACAGCCATTAATTCCATCACATCCATTCTGGATACATCCCGCATGGGCTATCAGTATATCGAAAACCTCAAAAATGGCAGGGAAGTAATAATCCGCGAATACGAAGATGCAAATCAATCAATTCTGCCGGATGAACGCTACCAGATCAAGCTTAAATATCTTGATAATGCCCAGCTTATCGAAGAACGCAAGGCTTATGATGTGCAGCTTAAGAGCTTTGAAACAGAAGTCCAGCATGTCTGGGACATAGTCACTGTTATTTATGAGGGCGGCAAACCCGGCGGTAAAATCATTGACTTTAACGATCTTGCCAAAAAAGTCAAAGGCAGAATCGTAAAGGTAAAAGAAAAAACCGGGGAACCTGTATACGAAGACATAGACAAGGTATGGGACGAAATCTCCTTTGTTAAACCTGCAGAAACCGAAGTTGAACGCTCCAACCGCACCTATATTTACGAAAAAGACAAGGTCCGCAGGAAGTTAATCCTGATGAAGGATAAACTTACCGCAATGTATGATTACAAATATCCTATTGAAAGACGGGTCATTGAAGATCGTCTTAGCTTCCTGGAAAGGGAATACTTCAAATTTGATTACATGATTAATCCCTACCATATCCAGCCGGGAATTATCCTTGATGTGGACATTACATCCATAAAAAGGAAAAAAGCCACTTTGGACGGCATGGCCAATGTTCTTAATGAATTCCTGCACGGCGTTTCCAAGGGATTCCAGGACGCGGCGTTTGCTTCCTTTAGCAGAAGAAGATCGACAGTCCGCGAAGACATTAACCAGACCTTTGGCAGCGGGGAAGACCCGGCAAATGCCCTGGTACCTGCCCCTAAAGCTGCCGGAGCTGCATATTTGGACATGATTAATACCAGCGAACCGGCTCCAAAAGCAAAAGCAAGAGGAGGGGCGGCAGGCAAAAGACGCACCAGAAAAGCAGGAGCAGTAAGAAGACGGCGTTAAAAACGCGGCGTTAATAACGCGGTTTTTGAAACTTGTTTATAAAGGCTGTCCAGGCATACGCCAGGGCAGCCTTTTTTTGCAGAAATGCTCCTGCAGAAATGCTCCTTGCATTTTTTACCAATACTTTGTAGTATTTTTATGTGTTGCAAGAAGCAATGAACGGAAAAGATTTATGGCAAAACCAGTCTGTGTCCGTTGGACACTTAGGGCTGTAAATAAAATCAAAGTAAGGAAGAAAAAATGAACAAAAAAATTATTTTGGGAATGTTGGCATTGATTCTGGCATTCGGAATGATGGTTGCAGGCTGCGGCGGTGATAGCGGCGCTCCGGCAGAGATAGGAAACCTGCCTTCGTTTGAAGGCAGTGCTGTTGCCAGTCAAGAAGAGGCGGAAATGCTTGCATATTATGCTGAGTCAGCGATTAACTCTGCTATTATTGCTGCTATAGCGGATGCTGGTTTTGTTGATATACCTGATTTCCAAGTATCACCGAGATCATCATTTATCCCTCCCCAATATGCGAATATTAATGAGAGTGGGAGTCACTATTATGACGGTGTAAATGTTACTTATTCTATTGTTACTACCGGAAATTTTCCTGATCCTCCATGTACAATGAACTTATCTACTGTAGCTAATATAAATGGAACCTATAATGGTGTTAAAATAGTCGGAAACGGTTTGAGTGTAACCATGGAATTTTCAGTTCCCAATGACAAGAGTATGACAATGAAAACCACTTATAATACCGCTTATACTGTTTCTTACCAAGGCATGGGCATGAAGGTGGTGTCAAATGGAACTGTGGAAATAAGCATAAATGTCAGCAGCTCTTTCACTTATGTATTTACTTCAGCTAATATGAGTTATACAGTTTATGATAACAGTAATAATGTATTATTCAGCTTCGACATCGACGACGACGACGACGGCAGCTTTTAACTGAAGCTCGCTGCGTCTGTAGCGGTGCTTTAAGGCTGTCCGGCCTGACCAAGTGTCAGAGGGCAGCCTTTTTTTTTATTATTAGTATTTTCTTTTTCCGTGGAAATCCGTGTTCTCCGTGGCTCTCTTAGTCCTTCTTTCTGCGGGAATTTACAAACCTGGAAAAGTCATTAATATTTTTAACAATTATTTTGTTGTTCAGCATTTCCATACGGCGCTGGTTAACAAAACCATTTATAATATTACGGGTTTCGTTTACGGACATTCCGGCCCAGTGGGCAACATCTTCCACAGAAGTCGTGAATTCCCTTGCTTCTGTGGATTTGTCAATATTGGGATTGCTTTCGTCAAGCATAAGAAAAACATCGGCGATTTTTGCCTGCGGTTCTTCCAGAGTCAGAATCATAAAGCGCCGTTTGGAGTCGTATATCCTCTTGGTAAACATTCTTAGGAGTTTAAGGGCAATCTGCGGATTTCCAAGCATAAGTATTTCAAAATTTTGCTTGTTAAATTCCAGAACCTTTACCGTATCCAAGGCTATGGCTGTGGCTGAACGCGGAGAATTTTCAAGAATAGCCATTTCGCCGAACATTTCAGAAGGCTGGAGTATGTCAAGGGTTCGCTCAATATCGCCAATTATTTTTACAAGCTCTACCCTGCCGGACTGGATCAGATAGAAATTGTCTCCGGGTTCAAATTCAGAAAAAATCATCTCTCCGGGTTGAAAAGTTCGTGTAAAACGGCCAAAGGCCGACATATCCATTCCCTGCAATTTAACCCCCCAAAGTCTTGAGCGCCCGCTTGGCTTTTAAGTGTGCGCCGTCATCTTCATTCTTTATCATGGAAAGAATCTTCCTGTAGAAAGTAGCGGCCTGTTCTTTGTTATTGCTTTTCTCGTAAGATTGTCCCATATAAAAAAGCGTGTCTCCCAAATCCGGATGCGTGGGATATTTGGTTATCATGGACGTAAAGTATTTAATGCAATCCGGGTATTTTTGGAGCAGGTAAAGGCAGCGGCCTATTTCAAAGGAACTCTTGGCCACATATTCCGCGTCCATATTGGCGTCAACGATTCTATTGAATGCAAAATATGCCTGCTGATATTTTTGCTGGGATATAAGGCTGACCGCGTCATAAAAGGCTTTGGCCGAATCCGGTATGCTCCCCGCCGCCGCCGCAGGACCCGGAGCAGGCTGAAAAGGAGCAGATGGACTTGCGGCGGCGCCTGCCCTGCTTACAGAAAGTTCAGCGGTTTCAAGGTCCCTGGTTGCCTGGTGTGCGTTTCTGCCGGAGGGATAATACGTAAGATAGCGGCTTAGAACATACTTGGCCTGGGAATAGCGTTTGTTTTTAAGGTAATACTGACCCACATTAAAAAGGCCTGCTTCGGGATCAATGGATTCTTCCTGAACCATAAGGCTTGAAACCTGGGCATGTATACGCCGCATCTGATTGGAAAAAACCTTGAGCATCTTCATTATTATTCTGGTATTTGCCGCTGCCAGGGCCTCAAATTCCGGAACAGTAAAGGACATAAGCGTTGCATCCTGAAGCGCTATGGCGTTTTCTTCCCTGGGATAACGGCCAAGAGCGGATTTAACCCCAAAAAATTCCCCGGGCTGCACCAGATCATGCTGATCCTCTCCGGTCTCCATGTCCTGATAAACCAGGTTTACCTTTCCATTTTGCAGAATAAAAACCTGATTCGCAGGATCGCCCTGGAAATAAATTAGAGAACCTGTTCTGAAATGCATCGGTTTTGGCATTAAAAACCTTCCTGTTTAATCCTCTATGGTTCAAACCTATGGTTCAAAAGGCATATAATCCAGAATCTTTTTGATTCCGACTTTCTGCCGTATTTTATTATACAGTTTTGAAGGATCGCCTGCAACAAACATGGGGCGGTTTCCTGTAATAATTTTAGAATAATCAGCAGGTAAATTATTTCCGGATAAGCCGAATAAATCAAGGAACCTTTCCTCTCCGTAAATGGGTTTTCCTGCCAGTATCAAAAGTTCAATATCCTGCATGGAAGCAGTAACAAGATTTTCGTAAGGATCATCATTTTTGGCTTTAAGTACCAGAATATCTCCCAGCATGCCTTGTTCAAGAGCGCCTATGTGATCCTGCATTCTAAAAGCTCTTGCCGCATTAACTGTAACCATTTCAAAAATCGTTTTGGGGGAAAGGTCTTCCCCGTACATAACCTGATACAGTCTGCGGTCGTACTTTACTTCATCAAGGAAATTCGCCGAGCCCGTGGCGGAAGAATCTGTTCCAATGGTAATATTTACCCCGGCTTCCAGCATTTTGCGGATTTTGGCAGTAACATTGAACATGAACATATTGGAAAAACCGCACCAGGCAACGCTTGCGCCTGCTCTGGCAACTTTTTTAATATCTTCGTCACTAAAACCAATGCAGTGGACAAAAAGGCAATGTTCATCCAAAACACCCATTTTTTCCAGTTTTTTAACGCTTTGCATGGCTTCTTCATCAAAACCTTCGGCTAAATGTGTTATAAACGGCCAGTTATTTTGTTTGGCACGTTCATGTTCAATTTCAACGCCGTCCCCCCACTTTAATTCATAGGATGTGGCTTCGTGGGCAAGGCAATAATCAGAAATAGCCCTTATTGGCAGGGTTGGGAGTATGGCGCTGTTCAGTTCCCGCGGGAAATGGTCGTTTACTGTTGTAACGCCGGAAAAAAGGCATTTATACCCGGAAAGGGCGTAAAGGTCTTCCCTTGAAAGATTAGACCTTTCCTTGAATGTATCCGAGGCTTTAAGATCATTGTCCCAGGGGAGCCAGGTAAGGTAAAAGCTGCCTTTTTTGGGCCCAACCGGAGGCCGGTAATTCCCCTGCAAATGATCGTGTGTATTTATAAATGAAGGATAGACAAAGGACTTCTCATTCAGATTAATAAAGACAGGCTTATTTGAACACGAGAAGTCGATTTTTTCTCCGGAAATATGCAAATTTCCTGCATGCGGTTTTTGGCCTGCTGTTACTAAAATTCCTTTTTTTATAGTATAATTAAACACTACAAACCGTCCTTTTATGAGAAAATATTCCTCCCAATATATATAATCGGCAAAAACCGCTTAATTGCCTATAATAATAAATAAATGCACAATAGACAATATGATTGATCTGCATACTCACTCAAATGCCTCTGACGGCAATCTGTCTCCGGGTAATCTAATTGCTTTTGCGGCAAAACGCGGGCTAAGCGCCATGGCTTTGACTGATCACGATACCATTAATGGTCTTGAAGAAGCCAAAACAGCGGCAAAAATTCATAATATTGGCTTTATACCGGGTATTGAGATGGAAATCTCCATGCCGGAAAAGGTTTACGGGGAATTCCATCTCCTTGGCCTGGGAATTAACAAGCCCAGCCCTGCATTTTTGGAAGCCGTCAATATGCTGATAAAAGGCAGGGAAAAAAGAAACCTGGAAATGCTTGAGCGTGCCAAAGAACTCAATATAGATATTACTTATGATGAACTTCTGGCTGTTTCCGGCGGAAAATTCATAGGCCGCCTTCATTTTGCCAGGCTTTTGGTAAAGAAAAAAGTAGTAAAAAATATTGAACCGGCTTTTAGGCGCTTTCTTGGGAAAAGAAAGCCCCTTTATATCCCAAAACCTGCACTGGAATTTGAAAAAGCGGTTTCCATTATCCGGGAATCCGGAGGCTTGGCTGTGCTGGCGCATCCCATGTCCCTTTATGTGTCCTTGAAAAAATTACCGGACCTGATAAAAACCCTAAAAAACCGCGGTCTTGACGGAATTGAAGCCTGGCATCCTTCGGCAAGGGTACAAGACTGTAAACTCCTGGAGGAATTGGGGAATGATATTGGCCTTTATATAACAGCGGGAAGTGATTTTCATGGCGAAAACAGGCCTGACAGAAAGCTGGGATTTACCGCAGCGGGAAAAATAGAGCGCCGCCTGCTGGAAGCCATTCCGCTGCTGGCGGAGAGGCTGTAAAGGCGTCTGCCGCCTGAGGCTTTTTTATCTTTTACTTTCTTTTTTAGAAAGTAAAGGTTAAGTAGTTATCTTTTACTTTCTCTATTGACTCGTAAAAGTTCATGTGAGATAATTTAATATATAAAATGCAGAGAAAGAGCCAGGCTATATTCATCAAATCTTCCCTTGTGGCAGGTGAGCATTACAATACGTACGTTCCCAAACCATTACCGCCTAATCCTGCGATAAATATGACAGAAATATCCAAGCGGCTGGAAAATGCCAATCTTGCGGTAGGCGAGCTGAACGGTATAGTGGAAAGCGTACTGGACCCGGCCATTATCAACTATATGTATGTCCGCAAAGAGGCGGTTTTGTCCTCTCAGATTGAGGGTACGCAATCCACCCTTGACGATCTTTTGCGTTATGAATCTGATGTAATTGCCGGTGTACCTGTTAGTGATGTGGATGAAGTTTCTTCTTACGTGGCTGCGTTAAATCATGGGCTTGAACGTATTCAGGGCGGATTTCCCCTGTCTTTTCGGCTTGTACGGGAAGTACACAAAATCCTGCTTGTT
>Ga0099364_10005085_pt1 | contig 19659 bp, 16 predicted proteins | sample TergutTh196P3_FD_73070 | JGI IMG/M metagenome (GOLD analysis project Ga0099364, IMG submission 73070) | Microcerotermes parvus P3 segment gut microbial communities from Pointe-Noire, Republic of the Congo - Th196 P3 | ecosystem: Host-associated > Arthropoda: Insects > Digestive system > Gut ... | reverse complement strand
CTCACAAAAGTCCGTCTCGCCGTAGTTGTTCTCGATAATTATCAAATCGTTTTTGATATGCCCCATCGTGTTCTTGGTATGCCTGTCCCTCCTGATTTGCGGTTAGCAAAGCAATTCCGCCATCTTTGGCGGACTTGAGAAAGAATATCGTGTTATAGAGTATTGCAAAAATAGCCACAAAATTGAGGACATAAAATAAACCTCCTACACCAAATTGAATGATCACGTCGGTAATGTACAACGCAATCCAAAAAGTGCAAGAATTGTTTGCCTGTTCTTTGTTTACCGTGAGCGAAATATCACGCGACTGCAAGGTTGTATTCATGTCGTCTGCCAAACCTTTCCACGCAACAAATTGCCAGTAAAGGTTAAAAAAAGGGATAAAACAAAAACCGGTGGCTTTTCCAGGTGTGGTTCGAGCAATGTTTGGCGGCACCACTTTCCACAACTGATAGAGTAGCATGTAGCAAAAAATCAAGCCCGGAATTATTCCTAGACCAGCCAAACATATAACGACTCCCCCGACATCCTCGTCACTAATCGCTATAAAACTCCCTAAGGCATAAATAGGAATTCCTATCACCATGCAAATCCAAAATACCGTAAAATAGGTATTGAGCATCTTGGCGGTATCGGTGGTCGGCATCGACTGTACATAATGAGAAGAGACCGGCTGTACAAAGGGAGGCGGCTGATTAAAAGGGGAAGATGATGCAGGCAACGGTGCTGACATGAGTTCATGATAGATACGCTGATATGTTGCTTGATCGATTTCCCTCCGATTGAAACGTTCCCTGAGTTGCTGCAACATCTGATCACGATTCATTCCGCCAGAAGGGGCACCATGTGGAATCTCCACCTTCATCGGAGGATTCATGACGTTGACAAGCTTACAACCATACGTAGAACAGCCCTTGTTGTCTTGCCAGCATTCTTCGTGAAATGTTACTTTACATGCGGGGCAGACGGTTTTTGAGTCATTCTCTTCGATGTGAGTTGCACAAACAGGACAGGTGTTTTTCGTTGTATCACGAGGAGCCATGGTGTTGTCTAATGAAATGATGATCTTATCGTTCATCTGGGTTAAATAGTGGTTAGTTGGTTTGAATATCTTTGGTTCCGAAAAGGAATTGCGTTGAACCAATGTTAATAAAATCGCCGTTGAGTAATCTTCGTTGGGAAACAGGTTGACTATTTACATAGACAATACCGTTTCTGTCTAGGGCTTCGATCACAAATGATTTTCCCTGTATGCGAATAGCAGCGTGGGAAGGCATCACTGCTGTATCTTTGAAAAGATAGATTTCGCTTTTCGGTGAACTGCCGATGATGGTCGGGTTTTTGTAAATGATGAACTGTTTTCCAGCAAGTAATCCAGCGGCGACTTTAAGCCATCCCTGTTTCGCGGCTTCTTCGAGTAAGCCCATTGCCAGCCCAGCAATCGTACCAAAACCGACGATTCCAACAATGCGAGCGAGAACATCCGTTTGCGTTACGATTGTAATTGGATCAAACAAAAAACCACCAAGTAGTCCGCCGATGGCACCGCCAGCGACCCCGAGTCCAAATTTTTTGCCATTCTTCATCAAGATACCTGGGACAATCGCAACAAAGCAACCAATAAAAGCCCAACCTACTGCACGGGCAAACATTTGAACAGCCAAAAGAGTATCCTCCTGTCCGCCGCCAAGAGAAGCGTACACTATTTCAGTGAAAATGCACGCTACGGGACCAATCAATAGCCCGATGCCTGCGGCAATTAATCCACGAACAGCAGCCCCAGAATAATTGGCATCCATAAATTTTTCGACAGAAGACAATCCAAATCCGACGCAAACACAGACAGTCATATACCAAAGACAATTTAGAATGAACAAGGCACCCATTTCTTCAGCGGACGGCGTTCGTGAATGTTGTAGCATGTCCAAAACCATGCTCATTCTCACCTGAAGTACAACTTCGGAAACCATCCATCCGCCGAAACCGAAAACGAGTCCAGCGATAGCGAGATAGCACCATGGTTTATTGAATATGCTTCCCTCGCTACTGCCGCCGGTTATTGCCGGAGGAGTACCGGCAAATTCGATATTTCTACGCACTTGTTCTTGATGCTCTCCCGCTCGACGCATAAGGTCGTCCTGCGAGATTTTCATCGTTACGCTGGGTGCGTTGACATCGTCTAACGAAATGGTAATTTTCTCAGTCATCTAATTGATTTTGGGTTAAATTAGTGGTGGGAATAAGTAATTCATTCCACAGATGGGTAATATCTTCAAAAGTGTTCCAAATGTCAGGTTTCAGAGCATAATCGGCTCGAACTGCAAACCCGATGCCTTGCGTGTCTCTTGCAATAAATGTGTTAATTCCAATGAGTTGTCCTGTTCGAGAAATCAGCGGACCTCCGCTGTTCCCTGGATTGATCGCTGCATCCGTCTGGATAAATAAATTCTCCCGTAATGCAGAAACGATACCGCGTGTTACGGTAAAACCCAATCCACTCGGATTTCCAAAGGCAACGACCTCACTACCTTGAACAATGGAATTATAATCACCAATCGCCAGTGAAGGTATGATTTTTTTCGCTCTGTCTTCGACACGCAACAGCGCAAGGTCAATTGTTCTGTCCTTTGGAAGAGCAACTAGCGATATAGCGTTATTCGTGTATCGGCTGCCATCACTGAGCGTTACGGTATAGGTGCGTCCGTTTTCGATCACATGTTGATTGGTCATAATCAAAACGTAATTCTCTTTTCTCGCAATGGCAATTCCTGTTCCCTGGCTTTGCCCTATTCTAAATCCTGTTCGTGTGTTGACAATGATCATTACCGTTCCTTTTTTTGCAAGTTCGGTAATTTCTTCTATACTTATTTCCTTTATCGGTTCATGGGGCAGGCGAATGGCAGCACTATCCTTCACATCACCGACTTCCATATTTCTTGAATCACTCATTGGCATGGGGTGGCGATATACATTCCCTCTATTCAACACAGCCAGCACACATCCAGCGACAATGAAAAACACAAACACACTGCTAACAATCCCGATGAGGATGAATTTGCCCGACCCAGAACGGCGTACCGGAAGCGGCGGCGGTGTAGCCGTAAAGAGATCGCTCACCGCGATTTTAATATCGGGTTCAAGTCTGTTCTGCAAATCAGTGTCGGTGATTTTAATGGTCATTGAGAGGTTGAATTCCGTTCGGGATTGATAAAAGGAGTAGTGGTATTTTCATTCATCGGACTGATTATCTTGGTATCGGATTGTATTTCGATGGTTTCGTCGAGGAAAGGTATCACAATAGAGCCTGAAGCATCAGGAACCGGTGTAATATGGGTAGGCTGAACTAGAGGAGTATCGCTCGGTTCTCTCGATTCACAATCCTGCTGAGAAGCAGAGTCATTTTTCGTGAATTCCGAGACAATGAGATACCCCACCCCACCACATAAAAAGAGTGTCAGGACACAATTCAACAGTACAATTGTTGCAACAAAACGGCTGTTGTTTTTGGGCAATTCGATCTTTGGCATGGGTGGAGGTGACACGGTCGAGTAGGGCACCTGCACAGACATTGGCGGCACCTCCGGCGATACCGCTTCTCTGGAAAGGTCTTCTACATTGATAGTGATTTTGTCGTTTGGCATTGTATGGTTCCTTGGTGTTATCGTAAAAAGTTGGGTATGAAAATAGAACGCCGTTGTTGCGGCTCTTCTTGTATCGGATTTGGATCTTGTGTCGGTTTTGGAGTTTCCCACATCAAACGCGGCGGGTTAGGAAAACCTTCACTCCAACGACCTATCTCTCGAAAATTATCCGTGATCATCTGGTTTTCTTCTTTTAACTCCTTGATTTCGCTTTTCAATTGAACAATTTTATTTTCTAATTCTTTTTGTACCGAGACACTATGCAAAACAAGGCAAGCCAGGGAAATCGCACAGACGAAAAGTAGTGCAGTCGAAATGAAGGTTGCAACGGTCCTCCATTTTGATACATGGTCTTCGGACGAAATAACGATTTTGTCAGCTGAGGCACACATAAAACGACTACTCAGGGAATGTGTTGAAATGGTTACAGGTAAAGCGGGTTCATCTTCGATAATCAGTGGTTCAATTTTTTTGGATCGTGATTGTTTCCAAATGAACCAGCCTTCGTCTTCAGAACACGGATCGTACACGTAGGCAACTTGGTGCGGAGCATTGAAAGTGTGTTGGCAGATGAACAAATCCATGTGCGACAGGAAGATTCCAAAGCCAGGATGCGTATGATACCAGCCGACAATCTTGGTTTCGGAATATTTTTCTTCTTGCACTTTGTAAACATGTGTCCACGTTTCGGCGGTAAAAGTTACGCTGGCAGCATTGCCGTCTGTGTGTTCTCCGATAACAGCTGCTTCAATGAGAAGGTAGGGTCCTCCTTCATCCCGATACAAGTAGCCGACCAACATACCGCCAACCTCGGCATGCATACTGGTTCGACCGTGTGCTTTCATTGCGTTCAATGCTGATTGATTGACGACAATTTGAAAGCCGTCAGGACGTTTCTTTATCGCTTTCAATTTCTCTAACGGAAATTTTCTCTCTTCGCAATCCTCTGTTCTGATGTGTGCTACGTCAATGTAGTTCGATTTTTTTGACATTACATTACTCCTTTGAAGGTTGGTATAAACTGTCCAGTACGTCTGGTGCGTCGCTGGCAAATTCAAAGCCGACGAGCGTTGCCTGATTTCTTGCCCAAACAATGTCAAACTTTGGAACACCGATTTGGGCAAATGTTTTATCCATGAATGAAGCATCCCGGCGAACCATGTAGAACGTTTTGACTTCACGGTCTTTTTCACATTTTGGACAAACACCTTGCGAGAGACGAACTTTACCTAACGAGGCAAATACCTCTTCTTCCGCGTTGCAATGCGGACAAACAAGTTTTTCGAGTATATCCCGCCCGAATTCCAATTCAGCACCTTCGCCGAGTTTTTCTGCTGCCAACGCAAACAATTCAGCAACAGTCATTTCGTCTGAACGCTTTGGCAATGCGATAATTTCTTCCGGCGGATCATGTGACATGCAATCTTCGTTTGCCGAGTATTCGATGAGATATGAATCGCAAGTCGTACCATTAAATACAAAACCTTTTCCTGCGATACTTTCCATGTTGTGTAGCAACTTGATGGCTTCCTGGCACTGTATTCCCGCTATAACGGAACTGATGGTCGGTGTTGTCGGAGTTTTGCCTCCCTGCATTTCATCGCGGGTCAACAAGTTACAAGAACGCCTCTTGTTTAGTAATTGCCAGTCAATTTCGGACATCGTACATTCGTAACAGGGACCATCAGAATGCACGGCTGGATCAAAAACACGAGCGACACCATCAATTTTTTCGATGGCTCCATCCACCCAGGGACGACCGACTCTCCAGCAGTTTCTGTTAATTGACAACCGTGCTTCCCTATTATCCAGACCACCGATAATGACATCTGCCCATCGGTAAGCACCGGTGCCGAGATCATACACGATATTGCCGTCGAAATAATGGACATTCATGTCTGGATAAATCTCTTTTGCTCTTGCGGCTGCTGTTGCTGCTTTGGATTTACCGTTATCTCCAGCACGATAAAGTACGGAGCGTGAAAGATTGGAATTCTCGATCTTATCCAAATCGGCGACAAGTACGTTCCCAACACCGAGCAGGGCAAGATTTTTGAGGATCTCGTTACCAAGGGCACCAGCTCCGACAACGAGAACTTTAGCGTTCTTGATGCGGTCTTGATCCCACCATGAGATCAAACTGAAACGGTGAAAACGGTCATCCTCGCGACCCGTTTCTTCAGTGGTAATTTTGATTGTTTCTGACATTGCTATAAATTGGGTTAAAGGAATGGATTAGGGGTTACTCCGGTGGAATTAAATCTGCCTTATCTGTCGGTAAAAGGTGTTCGTTTTTATCTGCCCATCGAGCAGCGACACCATCAAGCGGACTACGGATATTATATGATTGATATACAATGAGTTCCCCGATGCGAAAAATCAAATCTACCAGTTTCTCGCCAGCCGTCCAATGGTCGCCAATACAAATTCGAGTTGGAGAAATGTTTGGATGGAAAATCGGGGACAACATCGTACATTTCGGCTGTTGGTTTGGATACTCGCCGGTAAGTCGCAATTCAATTTCATGTTTGCTCCTGTAAATAATACTACTTTCATGGACGGCTTCCACTCCGCGAATGTTATACTCAATCCGGTAATAGTCTGGCGGTGTTCCCCGCATTTCTAACAGGCGAATATAAGGAGATTTCGATAAGCGTGTAGCAACTTTCTCCGCATCTGAGTAAAGTCGTCTGATGCGTGGAGGCAAATTACCTGCCGGCGGTCTTGGGTACGGATATAGTTCCGGTATCGCAATCGGAGGCACCGGAATTGGAGGTAAATCCTTAAAGGAACCCAGGTCGTCATTGCTAATTGTAATCCTACTGATCGTTTCCACTTGCAGCGGAATAATTTCCGGCAAGTCGTCAAAATCGATTTTGATTTTTTCCATGATGAGCGAATCCATTTTATTTTTTTTCTTAAACAGTTTTTCAGTTGAACCAACCTCGGTTGATACCGATAATAATACCCCAAACTACTATCCAGAATAGACAGCCACACCCCCCCCAATCATCCGAAGCCTGATTGTTTGTAGGAGACTCATTGTTCGGAACTTGTGCTGGCGGCAAATTATTTACATTGATCCATCCTCCATATTCTACATTAGTTGTACAATTGTTATCAATCAAAGTCGCGGTTGCACAGGAATTAACCATCTCACAACCGTATGTTACACACCCATAGTTGTCAGCCCAACACTGTTCGTGAAAAGGAAGCCGACACAATGGGCAAATCGCCTGTGTTTCGCCCAGTTCAATAGGCATACCACAAAACGAACAATCTGCTACTTTTCGCAAATCGCTCGCTGTGATTACTATCTTTTTCATTTGTTTTATGGTTAATCTATATCATTTGTGTTACAATTCGCTATCCAGTTACGTCGAGTCTCTTCAAAGGCGGAACTCTTGCCGGTTGCTCTTCTTTTAGAGGAACAGGCTCATCTGTTTGTTCCTGCGTAGATAGCATTTGCTTTACTTGATTTAGTGCCGCCAATAGTTGTTTCTGTGTAAGCGGTGGCCGTCCTAGTGTAGGCAATGCTTGTTTCAGAGCCGCCACGAGCGTCTTTTGCGATGTAGGTAACGCTTGCATCGGCTCCAGCAGTATCTGTTTATGTGATACCGGTACTGGAGTTGTCGGCTCCGGTGGTATAACGATGCGAATTTTGTCCTCCGTCTTCTGCTGTTGTGTTTCGGAAATCCCTGTCTCTGTCTTTAGAACGGCAGAAACCCAGCCTACTTTCCAAACAGTTCTCGCACTCTTTGGTATCATTGAAGGAGCATCTTCAGTAACACACGGCATTAGAGTGCCTATCTGTGAATTTCTCCAAACAAAAAAACCTTCGCTTTCTGGTCGATTTTCAATATGTGGATCAAACACGTATGCCACATGAAACGGTGCATTAAAGGTCTCGCGGCAAATGAACAAATCATATTTTGACAGGAAAACCCCAAAACTGGGATGTGTATGATACCAGCCGACTATTTTTTTAGTTGGATAGTGCTGTTCTATTTGTCCGTGAACATAATCCCACGTCTGTGAGGTAAATGTTACACTGGAAGACCGATTATCCGTATATTTTCCTTCAATCGCTACCTCGATCACCACAAACGGTTCTCTATCCCAACAAAGAACTCCTGCAAGCATTCCGCCAATTTCAGTACGCATGCTCGCACGTCCGAATTTCTTTATTTCATTCAGTACGGAACGAGGAACAACGACTTGAAAACCAGGCGGACGATGAGCCAGCCCCAACTCTTTCAGCGGGAATTTTCGCGATTCACATTCCGATTCTGTAATGTTGCTTGGGGCTATTGTCATTATTGGAAACCATAAATTGGCGGTATTGTCAGCCTGCTGTAATTTCTGGTTGCAAACGTAAAACATCGCCTTCTTTCACTCCTGCATCAGCGAGGCATTGCGTGTCTTGGAGTTGCTTGCCGCTTGCCTTGTGGTGAAACTTGTAGGACAACGGTTGTCCATCGGGTCCATTGATCGGCAAGGCTAACCGCTCTAAAAGAACGGCTATAATGCGGTTGACGGGAGCATCATCTGGTAACTCGACTTCTGTTTTCTTGTTTCCAGTTGCGTCCCAAACCTGAACTGTAATGTTTGCCATCGTATTCTCCTAAAATAGGGGGTTAAAGTTAATGTTTCTGTAAGGGTGTATGTATTTGCTGTTAAGGCGTTGCAATCATGTGTGGTTACTATTTGTGAAATACTCTGCTAGTCCGTATAGGAATTGAATTCCTCCGAACAAAATTGCTCCCCACGCCAAAACAAATCTACCGCCTTCGGCTGCTGCGGAAAAGGTTGCAACAGTAACAACGGTTCCGCCAATGCACCAAATGGCACCCCAGATCATATTCTTGCTGCCACTTGATTTTTTCACCGCATTAATTTGCTGCTCGATATTTGCAACCACTATTGATGCTGTTTCGGTGCTCAAGCCTTGATCGATAAGTGCATGAACAGTTTCCGTAGCACTTTTTCCCTCGTTGATCATTAAGTTGGTTGCGTAGTCATAAATTTGATCCACGACTTCTTGATCTGTATATTGAGTATTCTCCATTGGTAGCGAAGAACCTGCGTGATTAGGTGCTGCAACAGGAGCTGATGTGGCAGGTTGATGTGCCGGGGCATCGAAAAGTCCGCGAAGTTGTCCGGCTTTGCCTTTTTTTCCACCATCCGTTATGAGCAGCGTCTCAGGCGAGACGACTCCCTGCACAGCCAACGACTTCAGTTGCTGGCTATCAACTGGACCTTGGTACTGACCGTTTGTGTCAATATAAAACCAATTTGGCATTTGTATCTTTCAAAATAGGGGATTAAAGTTTGTTGTGTAATAGTTAAATTCACCTTATATTGGAGAGATATGTTACAATTTCTGTGTGTCCCATTTTTCTTGCAATGGCAAGCGGAGTTTCTCCGTCGTCATTCGTGGCATTAACGTTTGCTCTTTGGGACACAAGGAATTTGACAACATCGATATCTCCCATACGAGCCGCATCATGCAGCGGAGTTTCACCCCAGTTATCTCTGGCATTAACATTTGCCTTTTGAGACACGAGGAACGGGATGATGCCAACGTTTTCTTCCTTCACTGCTTCATGAAGTGGGGTAAATCCGCCGACATCTTTTGCGTTGACATCTAATTTCATGTCAAGGAGAAATTTTAGAACATCGACATTGGGACTGTTCCCTGCCGCATAGTGCAAAGCAGTCTGACCATTATCGTCTTTCGCAAGGGCATTTGCCCCTTGAGCGATTAAAAATTTGAGGACATCAACGTCGGAGTCATAAACCGTATCGCGTTGTGATGCTATACCGATTCGGCTACCAATACGACCTTGCACTTTGACATTTTCGTCCATTACTATGACCAAAAATGCAAGGTGAACGTAACGTGGATCCAAACTTGCTGCGATGTGGAAGGATGTCTCACCATCTTCGCCTTGCGCGTTGATGTCCGCACCTCGGTCTATCAGATATTTCATGACGGCGATGGAATTGGTATGTGCAGCATGATGTAACGGTGTCCGACGAGAATTATCTCTTGCGTTGACATTGGCTCCTTTTTCTACAAGATATTTCACAGCATCGACGGAATTGTACCACGCGGCGTGGTGCAATGGTGTATGATCATCGTCGTCTCTTGTGTTGACACTTGCCCCTTTTTCTACCAAATACTTCAGCACTTCGATGTCGTGGTTTTTAAATGATGCATTGTCCAATGCTGTTACACCACCATTACCTTTTGCATTGACATCCACCCCTTCCTGTTCGATGAAGTATTTTACGTCCTGAACGGAACCGAACTCCGCCGCTTCGAAAATATCCTCAAATGCGGATCGGCACGGAGATGCTACAGAATCAGTTAAAGCAGATCCCCTCAAAGCACCATGTTGCCCCGCAAATTCCGTATTTGCCGATCCCATTTCCAAAAGTACTCCGATATCAACGTTATTAGATATAAATCGAGCACTACCGTCCATAAAACTAGCCATTATTCCACCGGAATGGTAACTTCCGACGAGTCCGCCCGCATTGATGCCCTTCTGCAACTCTTTCAACGCAATGTCCGCAGTGGGATCCATCCAACAGAATGGCTCTTTGACCTCAACCAGCCCTATTGTGTCACCCACACCATTGACAATATCTGCAAGTCCTATACCAAGACGGCTTTTTGTTCCCGGAAACGCCTCTTTTGCTGGAAAGAAACTGCCTCCTGCAATCACCGAATAGCAACATCCGCTACTACGATTGCTCGGACATCGAAACTCGGGCGGCATTAGGTCATGGAATTGACAATTCCATTCGCTGTCCCACGGTTCGTCGTGGCGGATTGCATCGAACAATGCATTTTGTTCAATAAACGGTAAAATCTGTACTCGCCAACTGTGGAGTGGTCTGCCATTGCCGTCCACCGTGTAGAGGGGCGGAAATGCACCGTGCACATCGTAATATGTGTGGAGGGCAAGTACGACCTGTCTTTGGTGATTGCTACACTGCATACGCCTCGCCGCTTCCCGTGCCGCTTGAACGGCAGGCAACAGCAGTGCGATGAGTATGGGGATGAGGAGAATCAATGCCACGACAACGATGGTACATCCAATGCTTGTCGATGGTGGACGAGAAACATCAGGCGAGGCTGGTATGAATTCTGGCGATGTCGCGTCAAATTGTCGCATATCTGCTCCGATAAAACCGACTCGGTATCCGGCATGTTTGAGAATTCCACCAGCACGTCCGTACACGTAATACAGGGGAATAAGCCCGAAAATTCCCAAAGGTAAACATATTGCATAACCCACGATGGCACCAACTCCATAATGAAGTGCTGTTGCTAAACGGCACATGCAAACGATTGAAAAAATAACTGCCCCCAGTGTCAATCCAACCCCTAAGAGTATAAACAATGCCGTAAGAGGTGAATCTTCGCCCATTCCTCCTCCTATTGCAAAAAAAATGTTTGATGCAAAGTTTCCCAAAAAATATGTTAGAACTGACCAAGTGGACAATCGGTGTAGAAAGGCAATGTGCTGATAGTCATAGCCGTCCTGTTGTATGTACGTTATTGTAGAGTCGGAAATTTGGGGGGCGCGTATTCCCTGAGACACCGCTTGATTGACGAGCGGAGCGGCAGCATGACTTGGGGCTGGTGGGATACTGAAAAGTCCGCGAAGTTTCCCGGCAGCACCTTTTTTTCCGTCATCCGTTATCAATATCGTCTCCGGCGTAATGGCTCCGTTAACCGCCAACGACTTCAGTTGCTGGTTATCAACGGGACCTTGATATTGACCGTTTGTGTCAATGTAAAACCAATTTGGCATTGTTATTTTGGATAAATGGCGTATGGCATTAATGGGTATTTGCCGAGCATCGGCAACAAGAGTCCGCTCAAGATGGGAGCGGCACGCCTATAAAGAAACGGGCTTGATCCCACAAGGCAAAGTGGTGCATCCGTACGTTCGCAATAATCGTTCGTAATGCTGATTTTGTCCGCAAGCATGTACGCGACGCTCCCCTTACGGGGAGTTACGCAACTTCACATGCCGATGACTTTCTACTCCGTCCGCACCTCATTGGCACAGCCGGTTGCCTTGTAGAGAATCTTCGTTCGCCGAAGCGATCTTTATAGTTTGTTGTGTACTCGGAATCAACCCGCCCGATATGTACCGAGCGGAATATCCAAATTTAGTTCTATTTTAGCACCGTTTAAGGAAATTGCAAGCAACAGCAATCCCCAAAATCCCTGGCAGCAAGGTTTAGGGGTAGTGAGTGTAGCGTAGAAGCGTCGGGGGTGTAATTTGGAGAACATTTGATAAAATCTGAGCAACGCTGCGGCATAGGGTTGGCAATGGTTACGAAAGACGAGACTGTGCCGAGAAAGTTGGCGATCCACATCCTCGCCACGGAAAACATAGCGATTTGCAGTGTTTTGGGGGAATTCCTGCTAAATCGCCATAAAATGCCAACGAAAAACCGATGTGCCACTGTATTTATTAGGGTGAACGGTGATTTTCGCCAACTTGCGTGCCACAGTCTCCGAAAGACTGGAACATTGTGCTTCCGATTGGAAAACCATGAAAAAGCAAAACGAGAACAACGTCATTTTATATCAGGACGAAAACGGAGTAACCCGTGTATCCGTGCGATTTGCAAGTGATGATTTGTGGCTCACGCAGAACCAAATTGCCGAAATCTACGATACCACTCAGCAAAATGTCAGCCAGCACCTTGACGGCATTTTCAAGGACGGCGAATTAGACGTGGCGGCAACTCACAAGAAATTCTTGTTAGTTCAAACCGAGGGAAAACGGCAGGTCAAACGAGAAATCAGCCACTATAACCTTGACGTAATCATTGCCATTGGCTATCGGGTACAATCGCAAATAGCGACCCGGTTCCGCCGATGGGCAACGGAGCGATTGCACGAGTACATCCAAAAGGGGTTCACAATGGACGACGAACGGCTCAAACAGGGCGGTTCTCGTTATTTCCGGGAACTGTTACAGAGAATCCGGGATATTCGCAGTAGCGAACGCAACTTTTACCAGCAAGTAACGGACATTTACGCAACGGCAACCGACTACGATCCACGAGCCGATATGACCAAAACATTTTTTGCGACCGTACAGAATAAACTGCATTTTGCGGTACATGAACACACTGCGGCAGAAATCATTCATAATCGGGTCAACAACGAAAAGCCGATGGTCGGCATGACCAATTTCAAAGGGGATTACATCACCAAGGACGATGTGAAGATTGCCAAAAACTATCTTTCGGAAACAGAGTTGCAACGCCTCAACTTGTTGGTATCGCAGTTTTTGGATTTTGCCGAGTTTCAGGCATTGGAGCAAAACCCTATGACGATGAAGGACTGGATCGAGGCGTTGGACAAGCAAATTGCTATGCTGAACCGTGCCGTTCTCCATGATGCGGGAAAGATTTCTCATGTCCAAGCCGTCAAAAAAGCCGAAAAGGAATTTGAAATCTACCGTGCCAGAGAAATGAAGCAACTCGAAAGCGATTTTGACCGAGCAGTAAAGCAAGTTTTTCAGCAAGAGCCGGAATAAAATGCTGTGTCAGGACGAAATAATTGGAATTTTTCTGATGGCAAATTAAAAATTGCTCTCTCTTGCGGTAGATATAGGGTGAAAAGGCACGGTGAACGGCTTGCTGTGCCGATGATTTTAACCCATTAACCCGAAAGGAGGTGCCGATGGAGCATTTAGAAAAGCCAATATGATCCGACTGGTTCGATGTCAGGGGGTTCGCTCCCTCTTGATTTCCTACCGCCATGTGCTAGAATCAGTCCCAGTCATTTTTCTCCATTTTCCAAAATCGAATAACTGATTAAAAAATCATAGACGAAAAGTCATTAGTCCTGTGCCAAAATCCTCGCAAGATTGTTAAGGACTAGCGTGTTGAGCCGCCGCCGATATTCCGTATTGGCTGGGGGGTTACAACCGTCGCTTGACTGTTAGAAGTAGTGATGAACTTTGCGTCCGCCGTGTGCGGGCGTTGGGTCGTATTGTACTTCTAACGGTTCTCGCGAGGATACCGGGCACAGGGCAATAGAGTCCAATGCCCCTTTCTTTTTGTACCCGGTGCCTCTTGAAAGTGTTTTTGTTCTCGGACTTCTCGTCCGGTTCGCTCGGAAGACTTGCAACACAATGGCAAAACGTACAAAACGCAGTACCGAACCGACTCCCATCGAACAATACGATCACTCCGATAAAACGCGGGCGAACAATCCACCCGTGGGGTTGGTGACGGCTCATACTGATAATGGTGGATCCGTAAAAAGCAATATGCTTACGACCCGCATATCGACCCCAAGCTCGACTGGGCAGGAAAAACAGAACACACGTCGTTCGAGGTGCCGACAGTTTCGCTGCATGTCCATGAACGGATTGATCCACGCCGCATCATTGAGGAATTGCGAAAAGAGCCGGAAACGAGCAACAAGCAGCAGCGACTTTTTGAAACCGATGTCAAACCGTTGCGGCAGGCTGTCGAATTTTATCAGCATACAGAAAACTGGTCGAACCGGCTCGCCGCAGGAGACTCGCTCTTGATTATGAATTCCCTCCTTGAAAAAGAAGCGATGGCGGGAAAAGTCCAAATGGTCTATTTCGATCCGCCGTATGGAATCAAATACGGCTCCAACTTTCAGCCCTTCGTCAACAAACGTGATGTGAAGGATGGCAAGGATGAAGACCTGACGGCAGAACCGGAAATGATCAAAGCCTTCAGAGATACGTGGGAACTTGGAATCCATTCTTACCTGACCTACATCCGAGACAGACTTCTCCTCGCAAGAGAACTCCTGCACGAATCGGGAAGCGTCTTTGTGCAAATCAGCGATGAAAATTTACATCGTGTGCGGTGTCTCATGGATGAGGTATTCGGGGCGGAAAATTTTTGTGCTCTTGTTACCTTTAGAAAAACAAATATTACGTTTGCCACTCAAAGACTTGGAGGTGTCGTAGACTATATTTTATGGTTTGCAAAAGATTTTAAGAATTATAAATACCATCCCCTTTTCGTTATGAAGGAAATTGGAGGAATTGGTGGTACGAATTATGGTTTCATCGAACTTCCGAATGGCGAATTTCGTCGAATGACAAATGAAGAGAAAAGTGCACTTAATAGCATCCCACAGGGGGCGAAAATATTTTCTGCGGAAAATCTTATTTCTGGTGGTTCCACTGAAAGTTGTATTTTTGACTATGAATATGAAGGGAAAACGTATAGAGCACTGAAAGGGAAAAGTTGGAAAACAACAAAAACGGGGATGGACATTTTGGCAAAAGCCAAGCGACTTATTGCGATTGGTGAAGAGAGATTATACTTCAAAACGTATTTTGATGAATACCCTATCACAAAATTAACTTGTTTGTGGAGTGATACTCGTGGAGAGATGGATTTAAGTTATGTGGTACAAACTGCTACAAGTGCAATCCAGCGCTGTATGCTGATGACGACCAACCCTGGCGATTTGGTATTGGACATCACCTGTGGTAGCGGTACAACGGCTTATGTTGCAGAGAATTGGGGACGGCGATGGATTACCTGCGATACGTCGCGGGTTGCTCTGACGCTTGCAAAGCAACGGTTGATGACAGCGAAGTTCGATTACTATGAGTTGGCACATCCCAGCGAAGGAGTACGTAGCGGATTTCGCTACAAGACCGTACCTCATGTTACGCTTGGAAGCATTGCTAACAGCGAACCTGCCGCAGAGGAAACGCTTTATGATCAGCCGTACATTGACCGGGGAAGAGACCGTGTAACGGGACCGTTTACGGTCGAGGCGGTGCCAGCACCAACAGCACTTGGCTTGAATCGTGAAAGTTCTCCTGAAACAGAAAATCCGGAAATTGCCGACACATCCGTTGCCCGAAGCGGCGAAACTCTTCGGCAGACGAATTGGAAAGATGAACTGCTCCGCACAGGAGTTCGTGCCAAAGGGGGTAGGCGGATAGAGTTTTCGCGAGTGGAATCGCTCACTGGAACGAAATTTCTTCAAGCAGAAGCGGAAACAAAAGATTCACAACAACGGGTATTGATTTGTTTTGGACCGGAGCACGCCCCGCTGGAACGTCGAGCGGTGGAATTGGCTCTTGGCGAGGCACAGCGAATGAAACCGACCGCCCCGATAGTGTTGTTTTGTGCGTTTCAGTTTGACGAAGAGGCGGCAAAAGACATCGACGAAACGAACTGGGCAGGAGTAACGCTTCTCAAAGCCCAGATGAATGCCGACTTGCAAACACATGACCTCAAAAAGAAGCAATCGAAAAGTGATAGTTTTTGGCTCATCGGACAGCCGGATGTGAAATTGACCGAAATAAAAAAAGGCGATGACAAAGGTAAAACTCAAGTCGAAGTTCTTGGATTCGATTATTACGACCCGAAAAAAGGAGATGTCATCAGCGGTGGTTCGGGAGATATTGCGATGTGGATGCTCGATACCGATTACGATGGTCGGAGTTTGTATCCGTCGCAGGTCTTTTTTCCAATGTCAGGCGAGAAGGATGGCTGGTCGAAATTGGCAAAGAACTTGAAGGCGGAGTTGGACGAGGAGAAAACTGAGGCGTTCCGTGGCACTGTTTCGCTCCCATTCACGCCGGGCAAAGCCATTGCTGTCAAAATTATCGACGCACGAGGAATTGAGAGTTTGAAGATTTTTAGATGAAGTAGTAGTCAGTTATTATTTATTCTATGTCCATAGACACGTTAATCATCAATTCTCCCTACGAGGAGCCACAGCAATACTGGGATTATATCCGAGAGGATCGTCGGCATGAAAAGAAAAAAGGTCGGCGGTCGGCGGGGTATATTATAGCGTCAGCAGGTTCGGAACAATTTGATGATCCGGGTGTTTTTGTTGAGATTCCACTGGTCAATCAGATTCGTCCTCGCGTAAAGCACTGGCGAGAGCAAGGTTATCCCGGCGTAACGGGAATCACAAAACGATTGCTCATCCATTGGCAAGACCCTGAAATACGAGATGGTAGAGATCAAAAGCGGTTTTTCTTTTGTCAGATGGAGGCGATAGAAACGCTTATTTTTTTGACCGAGGGACCGGAAGCGGATAGACGCGGCATTGATATTCCCAGCGATGGCGGCGATTTTGTGCGTTGGTGCAGCAAAATGGCAACAGGTTCTGGTAAAACGATTGTGATGTCGATGATTATTGCTTGGCAGGTACTCAATCGTGTTTCCAATAACCGAGATGGTCGATTTTCCAAACACGTTCTCATTGTTGCTCCCGGTTTGACTGTCAAAAACAGACTTTGCGTTTTGAATCCGAGTGATCCAGATAACTATTATGATGAATTCGATATTGTGCCGCAAGGGATGAGGGAAGCGTTGCGGCAGGGACAAATCAGGGTCTTGAACTGGCACATGCTCGCTTGGGATACCGAAGAACAACTTGCTAGAAAAAAAACGGTTGATAAGCGGGGAGCAAAAAGTGATGAGGCATACGTGCAAGCAGTCCTCGGTGGAATGAAGCACGCAAAGAACTTGATTGTCATTAACGACGAAGCCCATCATGCATGGAGGATTCCACCGGGAAATAAGATGAAAGGTGTTGCCAAAGAGGAAATCATCGAAAGTACCATCTGGGTAGGTGGTCTGGATCGTATCCACCGCACACGAAATATTCTACAATGTTTCGATATGTCGGCAACTCCATTTACACCGACTGGTAAGAAAGCTTTGGACGAAACACTATATCCGTGGATCGTCAGTGATTTTGGGCTAAACGATGCGATTGAGTCTGGATTGGTTAAAACCCCACGTGTCGTGGTCAGAGACGACAGCAAAGCCAATAATAAATTAAAAAGTCGGCTTTATCACATTTACAGAGATGACACAGTGAAAGATGACATCGCCCGAAGCAAGGTTGAAGAGACCGAACCTCTGCCGGACTTAATCAAAAACGCTTATATGCTTCTCGGCAAGGACTGGCAGGAAACAAAACGTAAATGGGAGGAAGCAGGGCAAACGATTCCTCCGGTTATGATAACGGTCGCCAATAATACTTCCACGTCTTCTCGCATCAAGTATTCGTTTGATAATGACTCGTTTTTACTCAAAGCCGCTGGACTTGAAGAACTGGGTAATCCCGAATGTACTCTGCGAATTGACAGCAAAATGCTTGAAAAATCAGAAGCAGGTGGTTCTTCTGTGGAACCGATTGAAGGTGGAAATACCGAGGAAGATACCGATGTTCCGAAGGAACGAAAACTCACACAAAAACAACTGGCAGACCGATTGCGTCAAAAAGTTGACACAATCGGTCGGATTGGTCTGCCAGGAGAACAAATCTACAATGTGATTTCTGTCGGCATGTTGAGTGAGGGATGGGATGCCAAAACGGTTACACATATTATGGGGTTACGTGCATTTAGCAGTCAGTTACTCTGCGAACAAGTGGTTGGTCGAGGATTAAGAAGAACGACATACGAAGCCAATGCGGACGGATTATTTGAGGCGGAGTATGTCAATATCTTTGGTGTGCCGTTTACATTTCTTCCGCATGAGGGAGGTGATGGTCCGCCACCTGAACCGCAAAAATCGAAAACCCGAATTGAACCGGATAAGCGGAAATCAGTCCATGCGATCTCATTTCCCAATGTTATCCGTATCGACCGAATTTATCGTCCACAATTGACGCTGGACTTCAATAAGGTCAAACCGTTGATGCTTGATCCGATGGATTCTATCACGTTTGCAGAGCTTGAAGCAATGCTGAACGGTAAACCGAATCCTGCTGCTCTGACTGAAATTGATCTCAAAACTATTGCCGATAAGTTCCGATTGCAAACACTGATTTTCAGGATTGCCGTAGCGATTTATCATTCTGACAATAAATCTTGGAAAGGTTCCATTGAGTTGTTACTGAAACAACTCATCACCATCGTGGAGTCATTTGTTTGTTCAAGCAAATTACAAATCAAGAATCCTACATTCGATAAATGCGACTTGCGGCGACGTGTCCTAATCATGCTCAACATCGGCAAGATTATTCAGCATATCTGGAATGAGGTGCGTGCAGAAAACACGGAAGTATTAACTCCCGTGTATGACAAAGAGAAGCCGATACGTTCAACTGCCGATGCCAGTGCATGGTGGACGAGCAAGTATGCCGAGTTAATGCCAAAATCACACATCAATTTTACGGTATTCGACAGTATTATGGAGTTCCACGAGGCAAGAACAATCAATGCCTCCAAATATGTTAATTCTTTCGTAAAGAATGATCATCTTGGTTTTTTTATTTCCTATAACCACCAGGGCGTGATACGCAAATATTTCCCGGATTTCATCATTCGCCTTAAAAATGGATCAATGCTTGTCCTCGAGACCAAAGGACACGATACAGAACAGGACAAAACAAAGCGATCATTTCTTGACGAATGGTGTCGTGCCGTTAATTTAGATGGTCGCTTCGGAATATGGTATTGGAGAGTATCTTTCGAGCCAAATGAACTCGAAGAAATTTTGAGAGATATAGCAACACTGAAAAATATAGAAAAAGAACGATGAGACCTCTAAAATCCGAGTCATTTCCATGATTTCTGGGAAGTGCCCAAAGGGTTGTCGAGATTGACATTTTGAGGGGGAGAATAGACTGTATAGAAAAGTTTTTGAACCCATTTCACAACAAGGAGCAATAACGATGTTCGACGATGATTTTTATGACCCAACGGAACCCTTCTCCGAGGATGAGTTTGTTACCTACAATAACAACGAACTCAATACCCTTGATGTGGGTAGAGCCCCTGATGCACTTTGCCGTACCAGATGCCCTGATTGCAAGGCAGTTGTATTTTTCGACGAAGATGACAATGAGGCAGAGTGCCATGACTGTGGGTGCGAATTTGACGTAGATTGACAACCTTTTTACACAGGAGGCGTTATCATGTTTAGCGAGTACCTATTAAGTGATTGGGAAGCAGATGACCGCAAGTATTCCAGAGGGAACGGAGGCGGTAGGGGC
>Ga0099364_10005084_pt1 | contig 19660 bp, 14 predicted proteins | sample TergutTh196P3_FD_73070 | JGI IMG/M metagenome (GOLD analysis project Ga0099364, IMG submission 73070) | Microcerotermes parvus P3 segment gut microbial communities from Pointe-Noire, Republic of the Congo - Th196 P3 | ecosystem: Host-associated > Arthropoda: Insects > Digestive system > Gut ... | reverse complement strand
GGGCCCTCCTCCTATCACGGTGACCGGACGCCCGCCGCCGTCGCTCTTCTCAGGCGGCAGGATGTACTCCCTCCCCATGCGGGCGTTAACCGCGCAAGCCACCGAGTTGCAGTGGATCAGCAATCGTTCGCGGCAAAACATGCAGCCGATGCAGGGGCGTATCTCGTCCTCCCTTCCGGCGCGCGCGAGCCGCACGAAGCCCGGATCGGCCATCAGTGAGCGTCCCAGGGCGACGAAGTCGCAGATACCTTCCGCCAGTAATGATTCGGCGTACGCCGGGTTCTTTATCGTGTTCGTCGCGATCACAGGTATGGAGAGCCGTTCCTTGAAGGCGCGGGCCACGTGTTTTTTCCATCCCGGCTTGTAGGAGTAGGGGGCGCAGTTCGCGTTGGCGTTGAGCGCGCTGCCGTTACTGACGTTGAGTACGTCAATGCCTCGCCCTTCGAGGTGAGCGCCTATCTCCAATCCGTCGGCGAGCGTGAGCGTACCGGGCACGTCCGGAGTCATCTCGTCACCGCAGATACGAACCGATATCGGGAATCCGGGGCCGAGAATCGCCCGTATTCCGTCAATGATCTCGTCAATGAAGCGCATTCGGTTTTCGAAGCTGCCGCCGTAAGAATCGGTTCTTTTGTTGTAGTACGGGCTGAAAAATTGGCCGATGAGGTACGAATGCGCTCCGTGGAGCTCGACTCCGTCGTAACCGGCTTTTTTGCATCGGACGGCGGCTTCGGTGAATTTGCGGATCGCAACGGTGATTTCGTCCTCCGTCATCGGCTTGGGGACAGGAGCGCCGGGCGCCGCCGGCACATCCGACGGCGCGAGCGGCACGCGTCCCGACAAAGTTGGTTTCGATGTCGCTCCAGCGTGATGGAGCTGCGCGAAGATCAAAGACCCATGTCTGTGAACAGCCTCGGTTAACTGCTCGCAAGATGCTATGTGCCGATCCTGCGATATGCGAAGATTGTAGTTCGACGGCACGCTCTCGACTTCGTCGACTCCGGTGTATTCGTTGATGATGAGCCCGACGCCGCCGCGAGCTCTCTCTTCGTAGTAGCGGATCAGGCGGAGCGAAGCCGTGCCGTCGCAGTCGGCGAAATCGGTCGCCATAGGCGGCATAACGGTGCGGTTTCGCACCGTGACTGTCCCGATACGGCCTTTTTGGAACAATTTTTCGTATACCATTTTATTTTTCCGCCTTGCTCCTTCTTTTGAGTTCCCTGTTGTGGTTGAAATGCCCGCTGTTCGGTTTCGGATCAATGGTGCCGACCCAACGGTTCGTGAAGTTGAAAAATCCGGCTACGAACGCCGCTTCAAGTATTTCGTGATCGTTAAAGCCCGCCTTGCGCAGCTTGTCAGCCTGTTCGGTATCGACCTCCCTGGGGTATACCGTCACGAAGTACGCGTAATCGCACAGCGCGCGCTGTTTTTTGGTCAGCTTTGCCGTTCGGTAATTGTACGTAAGATGATCGACCCACTCCGGGTTTCCCGTGATCCCTCGCAGCGCGTCGCTGTGGGTAGTCAGGCAGTACGTGCATCCGTTGGTGCTGGAGACCACGAGAGCGATCATCTCCTTGTCCGCATTTGACAGATAACATGTTTCGGGATCGAACAGCGACGCCCTTAAGCGCAGGAACCCTTCGTACTGAGACGCGTTAAGCGGCAGGATCTTAAAAAGGTTGTTGATAAATCCCCAGTCCTTCTGCATTGTTTCCACATGTTTGTTGAACAGCTCGTATTGTTCGTCCGTCATTTCCTCACGAACCGGTTTTTGCAGATAAGAGAGCTGCTCGTCAAATTTGAGGCCGGTATTTTTTCTCGGTCGCGGCATATTACTCTCTCCCTATTTTGGACAAACAGCGAAAACTCTCGCCGGGAAGCCGGTGCCGCCCCTGAGTTTCGGGAACGTCGCGAAAATTATCGCGCCGACTGGAGGGAGTTGATCAAGGTTACGCAACAGCTCTATATTCAATTTGCCGGCCTTCATGACGTAACTTTGGGCTTTGAAACCGGTCTGGGCCTCACAGGCGGCAGGATCGGTATCCGGCGTCTCGTGGGCCACGCCCGCGACTTTGCGCACGTCTGCGAGCCACTTGACGCAATCCAATTCCCAGCCCGGATAGTGCGCTTTGCCCTCAGCATCGTTGTTGTCGAGATTTGACGGGTCGCGCTTCCCCCAGTCGCTTCGGAACGCTGCTATCGCGCCCTCGGGTATCTCGCCGAATTTGGACTCCCATTCGAGGACATCGTCCTTTGTGAGGGCGTAGTCGCAGTTTTCCGCCACTGCGTCGGATTTGTCTATTACACGGAGGGGGTAAGCAAATTCGTCCGCAGTGTACTCCTCCATGTTCCTGCCATTAGCGTCAAAATGTGATGGAACGTCTACGTGCGTTCCGTACTGCCCGGGGACGGTGTACTCAAACACCTTCATCGGGGCTGTGTCGAAGTCGAACAGTTTTTTGATTCCCAACGGTTCGAAGCCGTACCAGTGGGGTGTCTCGGGACTCAATTCGTGAGTAAGGTCGACCCATTTGTAATTTGACTTCAGTTCCGCCAATTGGTTCCAAAGCGGATGAACGGATGAGGTTTTTGACATTTGAAATATTCCTCCCAGCGTTAATATTTTGAAAAATAAGTGGTGACAAGTATACAGCAATCGCGCAGTTTTTCAATTTTTATTTGCAAATTTTCAAAAAATGTACTCCGAACACCTTGATTTATTTCAGATTTTCTGATAATTTTGAATATAGCTTGCATGTTGAAATGTAAAGAGTGTTTTTATGGCGTGGGCGAGTTTAGATTTTTTGCAATATCAGGGTGAGACTGCTTCGAAAAAGTTTCGGGTTATTTGTTTTATTTACAACTTATTTGTCCATGTAACCAGGATTGGAAGATTGTCTTTAGAAACGACGGGATTATTATCTTAATAATGTAACAGGAGGAGTGTAATATGCAAACAGACAAGCTGTTAGACAATATCGGAAGGCAAATTCTTAAGTCATTGCAGGAAAACGCTCGAATTTCCTTCAGTGAATTGGGGCGGCGTGTTGGTTTATCCTCACCTGCGGTGGCGGAAAGGGTTCACCGTATGGAGGAAGCGGGCTACATAAAGGAATACAGGGCAATAGTCAACCAGGAAAAACTCGGATTTCCCATCACCGCGTTCATCAGGGTGACGGCAAATGTGGGTATGCTGAAGGAAGCGGACGAAATGGCGCGAACCATACCCGAGGTGATCGAGGGACATCATCTCACCGGTTCCGACGGTTTCATCCTGAAGGTCGTCGTAGCGTCGATGGGACACCTTGAGGAGATCATCAACCAGATAAGCAACTACGGTCAGACAACTACGTCGGTGGTACTTTCATCCCCGGTGGAGTCCCGCGTCCTTACCCCGTTTTTTTCGCTGCACAGCTAATTTCCCCGTATTATAAACACAAGGGCGGCGCTCGTGGTACAATAATGTAAGATTTCTCCAAGCGGCGGAGTCCCGCCGCTTGAATTCTGCAAACAGGACGGTCGTTCTGGAGGTATATGGATGGAAGGCGACAACAAGCAGCAAAATCTATTTGGGAAAATACTTCCGCTGTCTATAGAAGAAGAGATCAAACACAGTTATCTCGATTACGCGATGAGCGTCATTGTGGGACGCGCTATTCCTGACGCGCGCGACGGTTTGAAACCCGTACAGCGCCGAATTCTTTATTCGATGCTGGAGTTGGCCTTAAGGCATAATCAGCCGTTTAAAAAGTCCGCGCGCGTCGTCGGCGAGACTATGGGTAAGTATCATCCGCACGGAGACGCAGCCATATATCACACAATGGCCCGTATGGCCCAGGACTTCAGCATGCGGTACATGCTGGTTGACGGGCAGGGTAATTTCGGATCGATAGACGGCGACGAACCGGCCGCGATGCGTTACACGGAAGCCCGTCTCACGTCTATTGGCGAGGATATGCTCACCGACATTGATGAGGAGACGGTTGACTGGGTTCCCAATTTCGACGAATCCCTGGAAGAACCGACGCTGCTGCCCTCGCTCATTCCCAACCTGCTTGTTAACGGAAGTTCCGGTATAGCGGTGGGTATGGCGTCCAATATGCCGCCGCACAACATCGGCGAGGTAGTGGACGCTTGCTGTGCGGTGCTGGAGCGTCCCGATATAGATCTGGGGGAACTGATGACGATAATCCCAGGTCCCGATTTTCCGACCGGAGGCGTTATACTCGGCAGGGACGGCATAGTCGACGCCTATTCATCGGGGCGCGGTAAAATCATTTGCAGGGGCAGGACGGAAACTGAGGATACGAAACGCGGTAAAACAACCGTAATCATAACAGAAATCCCTTACATGGTGAACAAGCAGAACCTGATAGAAACTATAGGAAAATGCGCGCAGAATGGTCTCATAGACGGCGTCACCGATATGCGCGACGAGTCGGATCGAACCGGAATGCGAATAGTGATGGAACTGCACCGCGACGCCGATCCCAACCTGGTCGTCCGTCAGTTGTTCAACAGGACGCAGTTGCAGACTACTTTCGGCGTAATTAATCTGGCGCTGGTCAATGGACGCCCGAAGGAAATGGGATTGAAACGTCTCATAGAAGTGTTTCTGGAGCACAGGCGCGGTGTCGTGCGCAGACGCACGGAGTATCGTCTCCGCAAGGCGGAGGAGAGGGCTCACATAGTCGAAGGGCTGGTTCGTGCGCTTGATTTCATCGACGAGGTAATACGCATCATACGCGCCGCCCGCGATGTGCAGACGGCAAAGGGGAATCTCGTCGCCGAGCTGGCTTTCACGGAGATACAAGCCACCGCGATACTGGAGATGCGCCTCCAGCGTTTGACAGGTCTTGAGCGTCGCAAACTGGAGGAGGAACTCGCGGGTCTGCTGGCCGACATAGAACGTTACCGCACAATTCTCGGCAACACATCCGTTCTTGACGCAGTGGTGGAGGACGAACTAAAACAGGTAAAAAAGAAATACACCGACAAGAGGCGAACGGAGATTCAGGATTTGATCGACGACTTTTCCGTCGAGGATCTGTTACAGGAGGCGGAGATAGTGGTCGTCCTGAGCCGCGATGGTTACATCAGGAGGATGCCGCTCCATGACTACCGCGTGCAATCGCGCGGCGGAAAGGGCGTCAAGGGCGCGACCCCGAAACCGGAAGACGAAATTTCACTGATCAAAACAACCACAACGCACAATACGCTCTGCCTTTTTACGAACAAAGGTAAAATTTTCGGCGTCAAGTGCTACGTTCTGCCGGAACCGAAGACCGGCAAGGGAAAACTTATCAGTTCGATTGCATCCCTCGACCCAGGCGAAAAGGTTGTGGCCTTCCGCGATATGAACCACGGGGACGCTAAATTCGTATTCCTAGTCACAAAGAAGGGACAAGCGAAGCGAATGCCTATCGGTGAACTAGAGGGGTTGACGAAAGTGGGGAGACGTGTGCTGGGAGTAAGGGACGACGACGAGATAGCGCGTGTCCGCATCACTAACGGCAATGACGAACTTCTCTTCACGACGGCGGGAGGTAAGATCCTTCGCGCCGGCGAGGACGAATTCCGCCCACAGGGACGAACGGCTCAGGGCGTACGCGGCATAAAGCTGGCGGAAGACGACTATGTGGTGGGATGCGATGTAATAATACCGGGCAGACAGGTATTATTCGTCAGTGAATTGGGCATCGGCAAGAGGACGCCTTATGACGAATTTCCGGTGTACCATAGAGGTACCGGCGGTGTGCGGGCAATGCGCCTCACGCGAAAAACCGGAAAACTGATAGGCGCTTGGGGCGTTTCCGAAGATGACGAACTTATGATTATCTCAGGACAGGGAAGGGTCGTCAGGATCATGGCCTCCGAAATATCAAGCCTGAGCAGACAAGCGACGGGATACACCATCGTGCGGCTCGATGAGGGTGATTCGGTGGCGGACATTAGTATCATCAAGCCGGAATCGGATACAAAAGAGGCGTGACGAATTGAAAATAGCTAGGGACGGATATCCAACAATAGCGGCTTTAGTCTTCATGTCCGCAGGAGGATATCTCGTATCGCCTTTTATAACGGCGGCACTCATCTGCCCGCTTGTTCTGTCTATCTGGTTCTACAGAGACCCGGAGCGTACTCCGGGTGACGTTTCCCGCGACGCCTGGCTGAGCCCCGCCGACGGCCGCGTAGTGGAAATAGGGGAGGCGTCCGACCCGTACGCCGGTAATGCCGTCAGGATAGGGATATTCATGAACGGCTTTGACGTCCACGTAAACCGATTTCCGTTCGAGGGAACCGTGGAGGAGATAACGCACGTTCAGGGGAAAAAATGGTTCGCTGTCGCGCCCAAGGCGTCGGAGATAAACGAAAGGCTCTACGTGAGAGCGATAACTCCCCACGGCAGGACGACGCTTGTGCAAATCGCAGGTATAATGGCGCGAAGAATAAAGTGTTACACGAAATGCGGCTCGCACCTTGTACGAGGCGAGCGGTATGGTATGATTAAGCTCGGTTCAAAAGTAGATATATATTTGCCGCCACCCATATCGCCCTCGGTGAAAGTAGGTGATAAGGTGCGGGCAGGAGAAACAGTGATAGGTGTGATCAAATGATGAAGATGAAACGAAGGCGCCGGGTTCGCAACATTCCGTTCAACAAAATCGTTCCCAACATGATAACAAGCGGCAATGTGCTTTGCGGCATGTTTTCGCTGCTCATGACATACCAGCGGTATTTTCTTCCCTCCGCCATCTTGTTGGTATCGGCGGTCTTTTTTGATTATATGGACGGCAAAGTCGCGCGAAGCCTGGGTGGGAGCAGCGCTTTCGGCGAGGAACTTGACAGCCTCGCAGACGCGTTGTCCTTCGGGGCGGCGCCGGCATTTCTGATATACGGGAAATATATAGACATCGACGGCGGAATGCCGGGTGTTCTGGCCACCGCATTTTTCGCCCTCTGCGGTGTCCTTCGTCTAGCCAGATTCAACGTCACGCATGTAGCTGGTTCCTTTCAGGGATTGCCGATACCTGCGGCCGGTATGACCCTGGCTTCGCTGGTTATCGGCGATATCCCGCTGACTCCGGGAATCGCGGCGGCAGGAATGACTTCATTGGGAATCCTGATGATTTCGGCGATTCCCTACGGCAATCTGAAATTGCTCCGCAAGGGCAACATCAACAAGATTAAATCGCTTGTCCTGGCGACAATCATGATGTCCTGCGTTGTGATGTTAAGGGAAAAGTCACTGCTGGCGCTGATTGGGATATATATTGCAAGCGGCCCGCTCGGCATCGACTGGGGTACTTGGCTTACCAAAAACCCGGACACGGACGAAAAACCCGTTCACGAGAAAGAATAATAGAAAAAATAGAGGGGGCGGTGGAATGGCGCCCCCCGCTCACGCTCAGTAAGAAGAGAACATCTCCCAGTTGAATCTCAACGGGTCGCTGGGACTGCCCAAGTTTTGATCCTTTCTGAGCTGCACCCTTGGCATCTCCACCACAACCAAGCCCGATTCTTTGTCGAGGTGGTACTTCTCGGCGTCGTTCTCGGCTTCATAACCAATAACCGTGTTGGAGGGGATCACGTTGTGTGAGTCCACAATCACGCGCCTGAGTTTGCAGTTCTCCCCAATCACCACTCCCTGCCCGATAATACACTCATCAAGGACAGAGCCCGGGTTGATTACGCAGTGACGCGACAGAACGCAGCGGTGTACCACTGCTCCCAAAACCTGGCTTGCCTCCGCGCGAAGACAGCCCTCCACAGAACTGCTCATCCCCTTCGCGGGATATGTAAAACCCGGCGGGTCGGAGTATGACACCGTACGTATAGGCCATTGAGAGTTGTAGAGCGTTAACATGGAAGGGGACTGCAGGAGATCCATATGGGCCTCCCAGTATGCCTTGAGTGAACCGACATCCTTCCAATACGGCCTGTCTTTTCCCGGTATCACGTTTGTCGAGAAATCGTACGCCATCATCCTGCATTTTTCGTGCATGCTCGGCATGATGTCTTTGCCGAAGTCATGGCTGCTGGATTTGTTCTTGTGGTCGGACAGGATAATTTCCTCCAATATTTCGCGTGAGAATATATAGTTTCCCATCGACACATAGCTGTATCCGGGGGCTGATTTGACTTCCGGCGGGTTTAAAGGTTTTTCGACAAATCCGTCGATAACGCCCTCCGCATTCGCAGAAATACAACCGAACGCGGACGCCTCGTTGACCGGCACGCGGTTTGCCGCGATAGTGATATCCGCCTTGTTGTCATAGTGAAATTGGAGCATCTGGTCGATATCCATCTTGTAAATGTGGTCTGCCGCGAAAACGCACACAAAATCAGCGTTGAACGTCGTAACCAGGTGGAGGTTTTGAAATATCGCGTCGGCAGTCCCCTCGTACCATCGTTCATCAGTCCACATCTGCGCCGGAGCGAGGTTGACAAAGAAGTTGCGACCCCGGAGCGCGGGACCGAACTGCCAACCCTGCGTGATATGCTCCTGAAGTGACTGGCTCTTGAATTGCGTGAGGCAGTAAATTGAGTAGATCCCGCTGTTTACCAGATTCGAGAGTGCGAAGTCCACGATGCGATACTTTGCGGCAAACGGAACTGCCGGTTTAGCCCTGTACTTAGTCAGCGGCATTAATCGCTCGCCCTTTCCACCCGCCAACACCAAAGCGAGCACCCTGCCAATTCTTCCTTGCACCATTTCTTTCCTCCTCTCTGTCCCTCATGACACTCAGTCATTACCTTTTAGGTATCAAATGATAAATCGCGGTTTCCCCAATCCCCGCTCCTTAACCCCCTATATAAATCTATATATGACGAAATCGACTCATCCCATGAAAAATCCGCCGACATGGCGTTTCTTACGACTTCCTGCCAGCGGGGTTTGTCGTAATAAACGTCGAATGCCCTGTACATTGCCTTGAGAAGTTCATCCGTCGAGTAGTCGCTGAAAACGAACCCCGTGCCGTCCGAAGAACCGTCGAAGTCGATGACCGTATCCGCAAGGCCGCCTGTACACCGCACAACCGGCACGGAACCGTATGACATCCCAATGAGCTGCGACAGGCCGCATGGTTCGAACAGCGAGGGCATCACAGTAATATCGGAACCCGCGAATGCAAGATGAGCCATTTCCTCGTTGAAGCCAATGAAGCACCAGAAGTAGTCCGGGTAGGTGCGGCTGAACTGGCGCGCCCAGTCTTCGTACTGCAGCTGGCCGGAACCGATAACCACGGCGCGGCAGTTGTCCACCATCAGCCAATCCAACATGGTAAACAGAATATCAATACCCTTCTGCTGCACCATTCTCCCGACGAACGAGATGATCGGTTTTCCGTCATCCTCCCAGTGGCACATCTCTATTAATTTTTTCCTGCAGGCAGCCTTCCCTTCCATGTCATCCACACTGTAATTGACCGGTATCATCGGATCATTTTTGGGGCTCCACACGTCGTAGTCGATTCCGTTCAATATGCCCGTCAATTTGCTCTTCATGTTGCTGAACACGCCGTGGAGGCCGAAACCGCCCTCCGGAGTCTGTATGTCCCACGAATAGTGGGAGCTCACGGCGGTGATGGCATCGGACGCTATCATCCCTCCCTTAAGCAGGTTGGCTTGGCCGTAATACTCGACGCCGTCTATTGAAAAAGCGTCTTTCGTAATGCCCCACGACCCGATTATTGATGGATCGATAATGCCCTGATGGGCGAGGTTGTGCAGTGTTATTACGACATCGTACTCCGATCTCACGGCTCTGTAGTGTTTGTGCCAACGGAGTGCCAGCGGAACTATCGAAGTTACCCAGTCATGTGTGTGAATGATATCCGGTTTCCAGTCTGCGCATCCCGGTATTTCAAGAGCCGCGAGCGACAGGAAAGCAAACGGCATCACGGATGTCTGTGAGAGGGTATGAGGGTATACGTAGGGGTTAGTGAAGAGTTCAGGCTGATCGAGCAGGTATACCGGCACTCCCTCTACCTCGGCGAGATAAACCTTTGCCGAGTATACCCTCCAGTCGAGCGCGACATGTACGCGTTCCGCGAGCGGCGAGCATTTGTATCCGTTGTTTTCTACGCATTCCATGGCGCCGGGGTACGCGGGCAGCAGAACCCGCGCGTCCACTGAACGCCGGCGGAGTGACTTTGGAAGAGCCTGAAGCACGTCCCCGACCCCGCCCTGCTTCACGAGCGGGGCCATCTCCACCGTAACATGCAACACCTTAAGCTGATCCCCCAAAGAGTTCATTTATCCAATCTCCTCTCGAAACGCCCCCTAATAACCGCGGAATACCGTACCATAAGCTTTTTCACAATATTCCTTAACTACCCTGTGCGTGTTAAAATAGCTGGCGTTCAAAGCTATGGTGCTCTTCATCATCTCTATCCATTTGTGTCTGTCGTTGTAGTATAGCGGAATGATCTTGTCTTCCAGCTTGCTGTAGAGATCCATCGCGTCCTGTCTTTCATCGTACTCTATCAGCTCGACCTCAGTCGGAACCGGGCCGATCGACCATCCGGTGACGTCCTCTATCCACCCCTCAATCCACCAACCATCGAGCACTGAGAAATTCATGACGCCGTTATGCACACACTTCATACCGCTGGTGCCGGAAGCCTCCCTCGGACGTATCGGTGTGTTCAGCCACACGTCCACTCCGGCCGTGAGAAGTTGGGCGAGTTCCATGTTGTAGTTTTCCAGGAAAACTGTCGGAATCGCCACTTTGATTTCTTTCGAGATTGCGAAAATGTTCTTTATGATGTCTTTCGCCGGGATATCATGGGGATGAGCCTTACCGGCGAATATCAACTGCACCTGCCCGGCGCCGACATCCATGAGTTTTTTGACGTCGGAGAAAAGAAGTTCCGCGCGTTTGTAAGTCGCCACCCTGCGAGCGAATCCAATCGTCAGCACGTCAGCGTCAAACTCCACACCGGTCTCTTCGAGGACGCGGGCAAACAGGCGCATTTTGGCCGCCTGGTGCGCCTTCCACACTTCCGCTTCCGGGAGTTGCAGCGCCTGAGTCAAACGGCTCGGATCATTCCTCCATGCCGGTATGTGCTTGTCGAAAAGCCGGGCAAAACCGGGACATGTCCAAGTCGTCGAATGCACGCCGTTCGTAACGAAGTCGACCTTATCCGTGCCGAACATCTTGCGGCTTACATCCGCGTGTTTTTTGGAGACCGCGTTGACGTAGCGGCTGAAATTCCTGCCGAGATCGGTCATGGATACGCCGCTGCCGCCGAGCATTCTGCGGAGTTGGGAGGCGTTATACTCCTCGACCACGCTTGAAATGAGATCGTAGGGGAAGTAGTCGTGACCCGCCGCGACGGGTGTATGCGTCGTGAATATGACTTCGTCGCGAACCTTATCGAAGTCCTCGTAACCGAGTTCTCTCGTGAGTTCGAGGGAAATGAACCCGGCGTGCCCTTCATTCAGGTGGAAAGTTTTGACGTTGTTGTATCCCAGGTCGCGAAGCAATCGCAGGCCCGCGACGCCCAGTATCATCTCCTGGCACAGGCGGTAACGGTTGTCGCCGCCGTACAACTCCCAGGTCAGGCTTCTGTCTCCCGGAGTGTTGGCGTCGAAGTCCGTGTCCAGGAAATATATCGGAAGCGGGTATCCGGAATGACCGGCGTAGACGTAGCCCCAGGCGCGCACCTGTATGGTGCGTCCTTCAAGTATCACGGACACTCTGTTGTCGAGCCTCGTCATGAGTTTTTCAGGCTCCCACTCGACCGGTTTCTCAATCTGAGCGCCGTCTTCGGTCAGCTCCTGTCCGAAATAGCCCTTACGATAAAGAAGTGTGACGGCCACCAGCGGCACACCCAAGTCTGCGGCACTCTTTAAAATATCTCCCGCAAGTATCCCAAGCCCGCCCGAGTACGTCGGAATATACTGGGAAATGCCTATTTCCATCGAGAAATACGCAATATTCCTGAATATCGGGTTTCGATCTAATGTGCTCCTCATAGATGTGGTAAAATCTTCCCCGTATAGAAGTACGGACATACGTACAAACCCCCTTTTTTTACTTTCTTTTCAGATTTTTTTGCGAATATTTATTTACCGGGCAACGCGAATCCGAGTTTACCTGCAAATTCCAGCAAAATGTCGTGGGGAACCGAGGTATGACCCTCCAATATGTCCCACATGGCATTCTGGAGTCTCCATGTATCGATTTCGATACCCATCTCCATTGCCCTCCTCCATAGGCTCGACAATTTTAACAAAGCGCTTTTGTCATTTTTAAAATCTGTCTTCATAAGATTATCATAAAAAGCTTCTTCCATTCCAGCCGCTAATACGGATGTTTTTGGGTTAATGCCGATATTTTGTGCCTTTTTCGAAATATTCTCCAATTGCGAACCTGGTTCCAGCAGATCCAATATTGATTCCGTGCTCTTAGCCAGATTCTCCAGCATGTTTTCGTATACCAGCTTGCCGATGGGAGCAAGGAAGGACGTAGACTCGACCCCCATCATGTGAAGCTGTACCAGCAGGCGTTGATTTTCCCTTATCCTGGCGTGAGCGTACTCCACGTTTTCCTTCTCAACATTTTTCGTCCTCTCTTGCGCGACCCGATACCTGTCGTCTACTGTGAGGTCGGTCAGGTGCCAGGGGCCCAGTTCGAAATGTTCCTCTATGAATTTCGATATGGTGAGAATATCTCCGACGTAGAAATTTTTCCAGACGGATTCCGGATCCGGGATGGGTTTTCCGGTGAGACGGCAGACATCGTCAAGGCCGCCGGTAGTTATCACTACGGCGCTGCCGGCCCAGTTTTCGGTTGTGCACAAATCGGTTACCGATATTGCGGATATGTCCATATCCAGCCCCGCCGACTTATAACTCTTCGAATCGCGCTCGACCCCAAACGAATAATAGCGATTCTCCGCATTCATAAGCGACGCCATAGCGGCTATATCCTTGAGCTGTCTCGTGTTGGGCATTACGCACCTGGCGACGACGTCATAAGCTGTAGCGAGCTCGGTCGTATTGCCGCAGGAGCTCCGCAGATCGTGCAGGAAATCCCTTAGGAGATCGACGCCGGAAACGTTTTTTGTGTGTTCTATCGCCCGGATCGCGTATGCCAGTATCTGCCTGGTTTCTATCCCTGACAGGTCGTTGAAGAACCACCCGCACGACGTGTACATGAACATCCGCAGCCTCTGCGCGTCAACGAGGGTGAGAGCTTTCACGACATCCCGCTGTTTTAAGGTTCCGCATCGCTCTTCCAAAAACAGGCGTTTTTTTCTGACCAGCTCCTCTATCGGCTCGTCTCCGTAATAGTCGGGGTATAGAGCTATCGCCTCGTCCCTAAGTTTCCACGGAGAATCGCAGAAAATTCCCATTTCCCGTTCGTATGTCTCGTCGATCCTGTCGCGAATCTTGTCGAGGGCGTCCCTGAGAGGAGCTCGCCATTCCTGATTCCACCACGCTTCCCCGCCGGTGTGACATCCGCAGTTACTCCTCCATCTCTCCACGCCGTGCGCGCAGGACCACGATGTGCGCTCGGCGATCCTGCACTCGTGCCTGGCGGGATGCTGCCTGAGGAAGGCTGCTATGTTGGTCAGTATCGCGTTGGGGGATTGGAAAATTACCTGCGCGGCTCGTGCCAGAGCCATCTCTCCGAAGCGGTGATGGTGTCCGTATGTCTCGCCGTCGGTGGCTATAGTGAGCAGGCGGGGTTCTTCGTTCCCATGAATTTTGCTTATTAGAGACGCGGCGAACTGATCGCCGTTGTAGAGCAGACCGCCGAAGGCGATGTCGTGCGCAACGCTTCCCAGATAAAAGATCAGCGTAATACTCCGGCCGGACGGGAGCTTCATTATGTATGGCCTGGTTACGTCGAGCCCGGAGCCTCCCGGTGTCTCTGTCCAGGAACCCTCGGGCGCTCTGGTGGCGGCGCACTGGTGCGGGGCTAGTATCGTAAATTTTATCCCCTCCGCCGCGAGAGCCTCAAGCGTCGGAGTGTCCACAGCCGTCTCCGGCAGCCACATGCCTTCGGATTTCCTGCCGAAGCGGCGCGCGAAATCCGCAGCCCCCCACTTTACTTGAGAGCGTTTGTCCCTTTCGCATGAGAGCGGCATTATCATGTGATTGTAAGCTTGCGCGATTGCCCCTCCCGCTCCAAGCTCGCTGTTAGCGTCCGCGTCGGCCTTCAATATCCCTTCCGCGAGCACCGGAGCGCGCGCGGCGATCCATTTGTGCAGAGTCGGGCCTATGTTGAAGCTCATGTATCTATAGTTGTTGCTGATGTGGACGATGCGGCCGTTCGAGTCGAGGAGGCGGGCCGCCATATTCGGCTTATAGCATTGGTCGTAAATACATTCGTTCCAATCATGATAGGGCGCGGCCGTCGGATCGCGCAATATCACGTCGAGCCAGGGATCCTCCCTGGGAGGCTGGTAAAAATGCGAATGGATGCAAATGCCGTGAAACGTTTTCAAGACGCACACCCCCGTTTAACTAACATGATTATACTCTACAATGGCGATTACGACGCATTTGTGCTGCATTTTTGTTTATGAGGACTGCACTCGGCCACAACGCCGCAAGTTTCCCGAAAATTGGCAAGGGTAGTACTGATATTTGAGAAAAAATAAACCGGCGTCTTAATCGGAGTAATGCGTCCGGCATTGGGAAATTTCAATCCGATTTTCTCTAATGCGGTAAATAAGGCGGTTTGTATCGTCAATGCGCCGGCTCCAATAGCCTTGCATATCGTGTTTTAGTGGCTCTGGTTTTCCAATCCCCTCCAAAGGGTGGCGATCGATATCTTTTAGAAGCTGATTAATACGACGAAGCGTTTTCTTGTCTTGGCTTTGCCAGTACAAATAATCTTCCCAGGCTTCATCGTCCCAGAATTTTTTCATAATCGGCCTTTATTCCTCAATCAGCTCGTGCTCTGTTCCTCCGGTTAATTCCATACGCTTTATCGCCTCCCGTAAATGCGCCTGGTTTACCTCGCTATAAAACGGATCTATGGCAATCTCAAACGGGATTTTACCCTTGCGCACGGCTGTTTTGGCGAATATGGTGAAAGCGGTCGTCATATTCATGCCCATTTGCGCAAACAATTCCTCTGCTTGCTTCTTCAACTGTTCATCCATGCGGATTGTTACGCTTGTAGTCGCCAACATAAACACCCTCCATAAAAATGCATTGTACATATAAACACTTACTCTATCAGTACTATTGTGCCATATAAAAATTCCTGTGTCGATAGTGCTTCACGCATACAGGTCTCCTCTACGCTAAAACCCTAAGGTGCTTGCGTTTCCATCCGTTATAGCTCCCTGCCACACTCCGATATGGTAAAATCCATACTCCTTAAAGGCTCACCAACACTAAATGAATATTACGGTCCCGCAGAGCCCCCGTTCCGGCAGAAGAGAGCCACGCGTGCGATTAAGGCTGAGCCACCGTCACGGCAGAATTGAGCCACACTCACGGCTGAAACTGAGCCATTGTTCCGGTCAACTTGAGCCGCCATCACGGCAAACGTGAGCCATGTATTTGAGAAGGGCTTGGAACACCCTTCTCGTGTGACTAATTTCAGGCAAGACCTTTCTTTTTACGCATAGATTCATCTCCGTCAATTACTATCGTATAGGAATCGTAAACGATACGGTCGAGAATTGCGTCCGCTAGCGGTCCTTCGCCAATTTTCCCATGCCAGCCTTCAGGCCTGAACTGGGACGCGAATATCGTGGAGCCTTTCCTGTGGCGAAGTTCCACGATTTCCAGAAGGTCGCGCGTTTCCTCCTCCCTTAACGGCAACAGCAGCCATTCATCCAGAATAAGCAGATTTACCTTCCCGTAATCGGCGAGAACTTTTCGATACACTCCTTCGCCTCTGGCGACAGCCAGGTCGTTAAGCAACTCGGGCAAGCGGGTATATTTGACCGAGTTGAAGTGTCGGCAGGCTGCCAAGCCGAAAGCACAGCTAAGATAAGTTTTTCCCGCCCCAGTCGGCCCTAAAATGATGAGATTGTGTTTTTCCTCAATGTATTTGCAGGTCGCAAGACAGACAATTTCTTCTTTGTCGAGCTTCCGATCGGCATGATACTCAATGTCCTCGATGCAGGCTTTTATTGGGAAGCCTGCCCGGGATATGAGTCGGGACAATCTGTTGTTTTTGCGTTTGCTCCATTCCGTATCCACCATCATTCCGAATCTCTCATCGAAGGACAGGTCTTTAAGCGATGGATCACCGTTTTGGCTGCGGTAAGTTTCCGCCATGCCGGATAAGCGCATTTCATGGAGATGGTGAATTGTCGCCTCGTTGATCATCACTATTTCCTCCCATAGTATTCCGCTCCGCGAGTGAACGCGTGCTGCGACTCGGATGTGTCATGAGTATTGGGTTCGTCGGAAAGCTTATCGCTGCCGGACTTTAGAATGGTCTGAACGCTCTTTAGACTGGGCGTTGGCGTATAGGAAAGCGCTCGCTTGCAAGCCGCTTCCAGCCGGGTAACGGAATACTTATCGGCGAGCTTCAAAAGGCCCATGCAGGCTTTGTAACTCTGCTGCTCTATCTGACGAGACGCCAGGAGCGCTGAGACAACAGCCTCGGTCTTTTTTCCGATACTCCTGCCCCAAGACAAAAAGCGTTCCGCATTCCACTTGCTGTACGCCTGATGATTTGCCGGCATGTGCTCGGGCAAGGTTTTGTATTGTCCAGTGCGGCCATACAATCTGGGATGAGAAGCGATACGGTTGCCTTCGTAGAAAACTTCCACCACGTTTTTTGTGACTCGCACATCGACATCGCGTTTGATGTACTCGTAAGGGACGCTGTAATTCATTTTGTCCGCCGCTATGTGATAGTTGAATTGAACGGTTGCCGTACGCCATTCCGCCATCTCGAAAGCGTGAGTCGGAAGAGGGAGGAGAAATGGTTTTTCTTCTTCCAAAGCGCTCAAGCGATTACCCGGCTTCTTCTGAAAGGGCTTTTCATTGAACTCCAGGAGTTTTCCCCTGACGGCTTCGTTCAGCTCGGCCAGAGAAAAGAATTGACGATCCCTTAACGCCGCGATAATCCAAGTCGAGATGATACCTACAGTTCCCTCAACACGAGGCTTATCTTTGGGTTTTCTTACTCGAGCCGGAATAACCGCCGTGCCGTAATGCTCGGCCATCTCACGGTAGACCTTGTTGATGACCGGGGTGTACCAGTCATATCCTGCGACGCCGGTTTTTAAATTGTCCGGCACAAGCATCCTGGCGACTCCGCCGAAATAAGAGAAAGCGTTGACGTGAGCCGCCATCCAGCTTTCCTGACTCTGTGACAAAAATCCCTCCACATAAGCGCAACCGCTGCAAGATAATGCCGCCACAAACACGTAGACTGGAATGGGTTTGCCGGTTATGTTGTCCTGGAGTGACATTGTGGTTCCGGCCCAGTCGACCTCCATTCGGTCGCCCGGCTTGTGTTCGATGTGGAGAGTGGCTTTGTGAATAACAGCGTATTGACGGTAATGCAAGCAGAATTGAGAGTACATCAACGGTATACTGCCCTCCAAACGGCAGGTTTCACAGTACTCGTTCCACAATAGAGTAAGCGTGACGCCGCTTCTGCTCAATTCTCGATGGATACGCTCATAATCCGGCTGCTTGCGGGTACTTGCTCCTTGCTGCGCTCCGAACAACTCCGTCCCCAGGACTTTGTCTCCCATACTTTCCGGCAGCGGCCACGTGATTCCCAGCTCCTCCGCCCGGCCCAAAACTTTCGCCACAGTGTTGCGTGAGCATTCGCAAGACGCCGCGATGCTCCTTTGACTGATTCCCTGACCGTGCAGCCTGAGAATCTCTCGATATTTGGTCATATTATGACCTCCCAAAGATGTATTTACGCCATAAAAGCGCATAAATACAAATTTTAAGGAAGTGGCTCATTTTTACCGTGACAGTGGCTCAAATTTGTCCGTATGGGTGGCTCTATTTGAACGGAACGGTGGCTCCATGAAAACGGAACGGGTGGCCCTCACCAAACGGAACGATGGTTCAAATTCACCGGAACGATGGCTCTATTTCACCGGAACGATGGCTCTCGCGAGCCGTAATATTCATCTTGAATGTGGAATGTTGCCCGCGGGCCTTGTCAACGCGGTCGGTTATATCCTGATACCGTGCTTCATTTTGGACTTCCTCTGCATTCACCCGTTTGCCGATGGGAACGGCAGAATGTCGCGCCTGCTCTCCTTGTTGATGCCGTATAGAAATGGTTTCGACGCCGGGAAGTATATTTCGTTCGAGGAGCAGATCAACACCATCATTCCACAACCCCGGTGAGCGGTCCCTGACAAGACCGCAGGTTATTTTTTTATCATAGTTGCCTCTTTTCCATAAACTATGCTCATTTCGTCTCGGAGTGCCGGACGGCGGTTGTTTTGCTTAATGATTTCTCTGAAATAATTCCGGAATTCGTCCTCTCGCTTCAGAAAAACGAAAATATCCCGCAATACGCACATATAATACGCGGCTTTCGCGTACCTGCTCCGATTCGCCCCGCCTATATGAAACGCAATGATCCCCGTCAGTACATCCGCGCCGCTCAGCAACAGTTCAGTCTGCCGCCGGGTATCCGTATTACCGCCGACTCCGATCATGCCTTCAATACCGTCTTGCCCGGCGGCGGACGTGAGATACTCCGAAAGATTTTTGCCGATTTCCGCCTCGCCGTTTACCGCCCGGTAAATCAGCGAAAGGGCAACGTATTTCCGGTCATAATAATTCATATCGATATCTTGCGATAGAACTAAATCCAATATTTTCTCAGTTTTGTCCTCATAGGAATAAATGTCGCGCAACAGGGTTTTCCATTCATAACCAGGTCCGCTTCGCATTTCGCATTCCTCAATCAGCGAGAGCAACGCCGAAGAATCAGGCCCCTTTTCAGCCAAACTCCGGGCGCGTTTATAGAGCGCAAACTTCGGCGCTTCCTGAAACATTTCTTTCGCGGTCCCGAACGCTTGCGCGAAATCCCCAAGACCCTCATACGCGTCCACGAGCTTTGTTTGAATGGCGGCCCGTATTTTCTGTCGGGTCTTTTTTTGACCCCAATTTTTTTCGTCGGATTCAATCAATGGGATTTGCGGCAGCGCAATATGCGCAGCCTCTATCGCGTCCTGCCAGCATGAACTTTCACACAAGCCTTCCAAGACAAATAGATAAAAATATACGTTACAGTTTATTAAAGCCTTTGCCTGCAATATTTTGTCGAAGTTTTTACCTGAGCGCGCGTATAACTTCTCCAACAGTTCAAAGCATTGGCGCTGGCGCGTCCAGTCCTGCGCATTTCTCAATCCTTCCAATATTTGACATTCCGCCAAGGCAATATCGTTTGCGTTATCCAAAAATCTTTCTTCGCAACGGATGCCGAAACACATCCAAAGACTGAACGCTATTTCGATTGCCTGTTTTTGATCCGCGTGATATTGGAACAAGGCGTTAAAATGTAACGCGAACAGTTCACCCCAGTTCACCGCTATATATTCAATCGGCTCGTCCGTCCCCAAAAAACTGTCGTCGGAACTCAATTCTTCCAAACAGGATAAAAGCCGCTCGCTTGTTTCGTAACCCGTCGCGATATCTCCGCTCCTTATGTGCATCATGGACAGATTGAACAGCCGGGAAAAGG